>ENA-ORCS01000057-ORCS01000057.1-marine-metagenome-genome-assembly--contig:-NODE-57-length-127051-cov-10.060808_pt1 | contig 127051 bp, 116 predicted proteins | sample MGYA00237781_ERZ508513 | MGnify/ENA primary metagenome ERZ508513 (study PRJEB26184, sample SAMN06268793) | marine metagenome | isolation source: Eden Landing Ponds, San Francisco, CA, USA | place...
ACACTTCTGAACCGGACATCTTCCTCAATCAGAGCGACGCTTCAGCTCCGCTGCTTACGCCGGTTGGGAAGTACCGATAGAGGTTTTCCAGGAGTTGTTGGAGTCGGCTCTGGTCGGCGCGAACGGTCCGACCGGTCTCAGTCATGATCGTTGCCCCGCCAGTTGCAACGTTACGCCAGCAATTCTCGGTGATCGTACCTAAATCGACCGCCTCGATGTCACTCACTCGGTTCCCCTCCCGTGCCAGCGTCAGGAGATCATCGATGAGTGTCTGACTTCGCTCCAGCGCGTTCTCAACGTCGTCGAGATGTTCACTGTCACACTCCCCCTGAGCCAGTTCCAACCGACCCTGGGCAACGGTCAATGGGTTGCGCAGATCGTGTGAGACGATGCTGGCGAACTCCTCAAGGCGCTCGTTCTTGCGTTCCAGTTCCGTCTCGCGGCGCTTTCGCTCCGAGATATTCCGCCCGATGCCGACGAGCCCGATCAGTTGCCCATCGGCGTCGGTGAGACGCGCCCCGGTGAACTCGTAGGGGATGCGCTCGCCATCCTTGGTGAGCGCATCAGCCTCGGCGGTTGCCGTCCCGGTCGAGAGCGTCTCCTCGATGATGTCGGCGATGTGCTCCCGTTCGTCCTCGGGAAAAAAGTCGAGGGCGTCCATGCCTGCGAGTTCCTCGTCGGAGTAGCGCGTGACCTCGACGACCTGGTCATTCCACCGCCGGAGTTTGCCGTCCTGTCCGAAGATGTAGAACAAGTCAGTGAGCGTGTCGAGGGCCTGCTGGGTGACCTCGCGCTCCCGCCGGAGTGCCTGTTCGCGTTCCTTGCGCTCGGTGATGTCGCGGTTGTTCGTCACGACGCCCTCGATTGCGTCGTTGTCGAACTGGTTCGTCCCGCGGATTTCGAGCCAGCACCACTCGTCGTCGGCCGTTTGGAGCCGGCACTCGACGGTGAGCGTCTCCCCCGGCACGGACAAGACGTCGGTGAAGGTTTCCCAAACCTTGTCAACATCGTCGGGGTGAATGAAGTCGAATCCGTTCTGCCCGACGAGTTCTCCGGGTTCGTAGCCCAGAATCCGCGTGACTGAGGGGCTCTGGTACTTGATGACACCGGACTCGTCGATGACCGTGATGATGTCGGTCGATTCCTCCAGGTACGCCTCGTATCGCTCCAGTTCGCGCTGGCGTTCGACCTGGTCGGTAATCTCCTGAAACTTCGAGAAGATCGTAATGACCTCGTTGTTTTCGTCGGTCACGACTCGGTTGTGCCACTCACAGACGATGCGCTGGCCGTCCTTCCGGATGTTCTCGTTGATGCTGTGATAGCCGCCCCAGGCTTCCAGAAGATCTGAAACCACCCCTCCGACTTGATTACGGTCTGACTCGGGAACGATCGGCTCCCAGGACTCCCCCTGGAGCTCGGCCTCGTCGTAGCCGAGGATTTCCTCCGCGGTATCGTTCAGTCGGACGAAATTAAAGTCCTCGGTCCACTCGACGACTCCCATCGGGGATTCCTCGAAAAACAGATTGAGACGTTTCTCTCTGTCCGCCAGTTCGGTCTGGGTGCGGTACTTCTCCACGGCGTTTCTGATGCGGTTTGCGAGCACGGGATACTGGCTGGTACCACTCCCCTTTTGAAGATAGTCCGTAACGCCCGCCGATATTGCATCACTGGCGACTTCCTCGCTCCCCTTGCCCGTATAGAGAATGAACGGGAGGTCGGGATGCTCCGCTCTGACGGCTTCAAGGAACTCGATCCCGGTTCGGCCCGGCATATCGTAATCAGACACCACGCAGTCGAAGTCGTCGCTGGCCAGGCGATCTAATCCCTCGCTCGCACTTGGCGCGGTCTCGATGTCGAACCTGTCGTCTTCACGTTCGAGAAAGGTCGCGGCCATATCGGCGAAATCAGGCTCATCATCGACGTGAAGAACTCGGACCGACTGATTAGATGGTTTCATGAGAGTTTATTCGTGCGCCATTCATTCACATACGGGTGTGAAAAACCCAGCGTCCCCCAATCACATACTCAATATCGGGTCGTGCTGACTGCACCCTCTATATCTTGCACGCCAATCTATATCAATATCACCTACGCGATAGTTGTTTCACCAGATTAGTCAAGAGTCTTATCAAGACCGATGTGATGATTATAAGATCCACTTCTCAGTAATTTCCGGCAATCATGCCGCGTTCTCCGGGCAATTCCCGGCCAATCCTCGGGCAATTCCCGAGCAATTTCGGATCGGTCTAGCGCCAACGACTTTCGACTGAGGTCCGGTGCTGGAGTCCAAGGACGGACGTATTGAAGTGTTGAATGATCGTGGGGTCCAATTCTTGCCGGGCGTCGTCGAAGTTCTGCTCGGACTCGATGAGATGGGTGAGCGCCGCATCGATGACCTCGGAATTGGGCGGGTCATCGTGTGGGCCCTCGGCAATTATCTCGCCTGCCTGCTCCAGGAGGCGTTTGCGCTCGTCGGTCATCCGGATCGTGGTTCGTTTCGTTGAACCCATAATAAATCGATGTATGCACTGGGGGTCCTAGAGTGTTTCTCTCGACTCACTCGACAATTGATTGGGTGTAAACGCGGGGCAACCGATTTCGCTTCGGGTAGAATTGCTGGGCCAATTCTGTGAAATCTATATACATCCCCGGCGAGCGGCCCCGGGGGATTGTGCATACATTCAGGATGCTGAATACATCTGGGTCGAACCTCTGGGGATCGCGCTTCAACACCAGCTTGGTACTTCTGAAACGCTCCGAACAGACTTCTGTTCAGAAGTTTGCCATTACTGCTTCAACACCAGCTTGGTACTTCTGAAACCCCACACGGCGTTGCGACCGGTGTCACGACCAATGTCGCTTCAATACCAGCTTGGTACTTCTGAAATGATTGTCCATCGCGACCATGCCGACCCACAGTGCCGTGCTTCAACACCAGCTTGGTACTTCTGAAACACGGCCGACCTCGAGGACATGCCGCTCATATTTGACGCTTCAACACCAGCTTGGTACTTCTGAAACCACTTCCTGAGTTACGGCCACGTCGTCGGGGTCGGGCTTCAACACCAGCTTGGTACTTCTGAAACTCGGCGCTTGAGCGTGCTTTCGCCGAGGAGTTTGGCTTCAACACCAGCTTGGTACTTCTGAAACGAGAGGTGGTCGGGGGTGCTGGGGCCGTTGGACTCGGGCTTCAACACCAGCTTGGTACTTCTGAAACCATACTAAGATACCAACGACAAAGCCCATAGCGAAGCTTCAACACCAGCTTGGTACTTCTGAAACGGGTCAAGGTGGCCGTGGCGTCGTTCTGTTGAATCAGCTTCAACACCAGCTTGGTACTTCTGAAACGAGTCGAGTCGTGACGGAGGCGGTCGCGAACGGTGCTTCAACACCAGCTTGGTACTTCTGAAACGACCTCCCGCTCGCGCCTGCCGACGCCGAGGGGCCGTTGCTTCAACACCAGCTTGGTACTTCTGAAACGAGCGTGGACTTACCGGAACCCTTCTCGCCGATCGCGCTTCAACACCAGCTTGGTACTTCTGAAACACGTCACCTCGCTCGTTCGCTTCGTCGTTACATCGCTTCAACACCAGCTTGGTACTTCTGAAACCAGAGAGCAGCGACGGGATAGTGTATTTGGTGGCGTGCTTCAACACCAGCTTGGTACTTCTGAAACTCCCCAAACAGCAAACACGACGCCGACACGCGCCAGCTTCAACACCAGCTTGGTACTTCTGAAACCCCGTGGCCGACCGTGACCGTATCGGGCAACGTGCTTCAACACCAGCTTGGTACTTCTGAAACTACCACCGAGACGGATACCACGGACACCACAGACGCGGCTTCAACACCAGCTTGGTACTTCTGAAACCGGCTTGGAGTGTGGTCGTAATGCCCTCTGAGAATGCTTCAACACCAGCTTGGTACTTCTGAAACGGTTGGTAACCGGCAGGTAGTCACGGCCGCGCACCAAAGGCTTCAACACCAGCTTGGTACTTCTGAAACAGCATCGACAACACCCGCCGGACCGAATACGACACGCTTCAACACCAGCTTGGTACTTCTGAAACCTGAACTTTGGGACTGACGCGACGGACGCTGACTATGCTTCAACACCAGCTTGGTACTTCTGAAACATGGCGCTATCCGCTTCCCCGAGCCATGTCGCCACAGCTTCAACACCAGCTTGGTACTTCTGAAACGCGGTCGAACCCACGTTCGAAGGCTGTCGGTGCGCCAGGCTTCAACACCAGCTTGGTACTTCTGAAACGGGCAAGCGATTTACCGTTCATCTGACTGGGGTGAGAGCTTCAACACCAGCTTGGTACTTCTGAAACCTTCTTAGTCGGGCTAGTCATAGGACGTATCACGGGCTTCAACACCAGCTTGGTACTTCTGAAACTGTCCCGACGATCGCCACTGATCCGAACACAGGTTCCAGCTTCAACACCAGCTTGGTACTTCTGAAACCTGCTTGTGTGCCGCGACCTCGGCCTCGCGCTTCGAGCTTCAACACCAGCTTGGTACTTCTGAAACCACGTTCGGGCCTTGCTGGGTGCGCTGGCGGGAGGGCTTCAACACCAGCTTGGTACTTCTGAAACCCGCCGTTCAGGCCGTCGCGGATACCGAAGTGGGTGCTTCAACACCAGCTTGGTACTTCTGAAACCTGCGCGATGAACTCGCGCGGGACTTCGCGATGGAAGCTTCAACACCAGCTTGGTACTTCTGAAACCGTCGGGACGTACGCTTTGTGGATCTCGTCGACCGTGCTTCAACACCAGCTTGGTACTTCTGAAACCATACGGTGGTTGTTACGTCGGTGACGGTGTGACGGCTTCAACACCAGCTTGGTACTTCTGAAACATTTTTCAAGTGGGACGGAGACTGGTATATGACCCCGCTTCAACACCAGCTTGGTACTTCTGAAACCGTCCCAGTTGCAGGTTCGTGGCATTGCGTCTATACAGCTTCAACACCAGCTTGGTACTTCTGAAACCGCCCATGTCTGAGGATGTAGTCGAAGCGATCGAGGCTTCAACACCAGCTTGGTACTTCTGAAACCCTATCGGTGGGCCAAGCGTTCGGACCGACCCGCGCTTCAACACCAGCTTGGTACTTCTGAAACCAGCGGGGACTCCGAGGGCGGCTCATCGCTAAGTCGCTTCAACACCAGCTTGGTACTTCTGAAACTGTGGTCAGGTCGAGCATGAGTGGGAGCGCGGCCGCGAAGCTTCAACACCAGCTTGGTACTTCTGAAACGGTCCGCCATCGCCAGAGTCATCCACTCGGAGGTTGCTTCAACACCAGCTTGGTACTTCTGAAACGGGACGATTTGCTCGCCTTCAATCGTCAAGTCAGAGCTTCAACACCAGCTTGGTACTTCTGAAACTGGATACACCACGCTCGCAGTTATGAGCGCCTTCGCGCTTCAACACCAGCTTGGTACTTCTGAAACCGTGTCTACTGAGCGAATCAAAACCGAACCCTTCGGGCTTCAACACCAGCTTGGTACTTCTGAAACCGGCGTCCGGGACCGAGTGCTGATAGTCCACGTCGGCCGTGCTTCAACACCAGCTTGGTACTTCTGAAACGCAGCTGCGTCGGCGCTTCGAGCGCGCTTGGATCGTGCTTCAACACCAGCTTGGTACTTCTGAAACTGTTGTCCATGTGCGATCCCGACTCGTTGGCCGGGTGCTTCAACACCAGCTTGGTACTTCTGAAACCCGCGGTCGACTTGTCGTCGTCCCAGGTCATACCAGCTTCAACACCAGCTTGGTACTTCTGAAACGGGCGACGATGACGATTTCGCGGAGCGCGTCGAGCGCTTCAACACCAGCTTGGTACTTCTGAAACTGTCGAGACTCTGAGAGGTCGGCCGGCGGGACGGCCGGCTTCAACACCAGCTTGGTACTTCTGAAACCGGGCGCGACCCGCTCCCCAGCATCAACGGAGAAAGCTTCAACACCAGCTTGGTACTTCTGAAACTCTTGTGGCGTGCCCGTGTTTCCGCTTAGGATCACGTGCTTCAACACCAGCTTGGTACTTCTGAAACCGGTGTCGAGGCCGATGTCTCGGCGGCCGAACTCGCTTCAACACCAGCTTGGTACTTCTGAAACCCTCGCCTTTCCGAATTTCCCACGACCCGCTGTCTTTGCTTCAACACCAGCTTGGTACTTCTGAAACGAGGGGACAACTCTCCTCTCAAATCTGGATATCATCAAGCTTCAACACCAGCTTGGTACTTCTGAAACGAGAGCGCAGCGACCGCTCGGGACCGATGCCCGAGTGGCTTCAACACCAGCTTGGTACTTCTGAAACTTTGCACTGTCATGGCTTCAAGACTCCAGATGAACCAGCTTCAACACCAGCTTGGTACTTCTGAAACGTGCCAACGGTGCGGTTGTACGACTGCCATACCTCGCTTCAACACCAGCTTGGTACTTCTGAAACCCAGGTGCTATCTTTGTCAATGTCCACACTGCCCTTGCTTCAACACCAGCTTGGTACTTCTGAAACCAGAGCGCGGCGGCTGTGCGGACTGCGAGGACCCGGAGCTTCAACACCAGCTTGGTACTTCTGAAACGAGAGGATGACCATCTCCGTGACGTTCTGGTAGTCCTGCTTCAACACCAGCTTGGTACTTCTGAAACGTGGACCACGTCGACGAAGTTCTGGACGACCGTCTCGCTTCAACACCAGCTTGGTACTTCTGAAACCGCGATTGAGAAGGCCGACGAGGATTCACGGTGGTAGCTTCAACACCAGCTTGGTACTTCTGAAACCGTAGGGGGCGACACCGATAACGTGGAAGTGGGGCGAAAACTCGCTTCAACACCAGCTTGGTACTTCTGAAACCACCCACCGCTTGAGACCGTGTGCGGTTCGGTATTCTGGCGCTTCAACACCAGCTTGGTACTTCTGAAACACGCGTATCGCGCCTCCGGGTCGAACTCGGAAAAGTGCTTCAACACCAGCTTGGTACTTCTGAAACCGTGCAAATCCGATTACGCGACTCCGGAAGACAAGGCTTCAACACCAGCTTGGTACTTCTGAAACCCCTCACTGGTCGGCCCTCCCCGGCGCGCACTTGCTCGCTTCAACACCAGCTTGGTACTTCTGAAACTATCGTGAATCGGATGCTCCGGAAACTCCGGCAGGAAGCTTCAACACCAGCTTGGTACTTCTGAAACTCGGGTAGCGGGTTCTACTTCGGCTACGACGGCGACGCTTCAACACCAGCTTGGTACTTCTGAAACACGATGACGGTGGCTCTCTCACTATCGACACAGAGCTTCAACACCAGCTTGGTACTTCTGAAACCATGGGAGACGAAGGAGCGGGTAGACGACTATTATGCTTCAACACCAGCTTGGTACTTCTGAAACCCGCCACCGGAGATGATCCCGACTTTGGCGATCTCGCTTCAACACCAGCTTGGTACTTCTGAAACTATTCGCTCGTGAAAGCTAAGGCGTCGTATGGCAACGCTTCAACACCAGCTTGGTACTTCTGAAACCATGTCGGTTTGAACAACGGGTCTTTCGCCTGTAAGACAATTCCCCGCTTCAACACCAGCTTGGTACTTCTGAAACGCGTTCGGCGCCCGAGGCGAAGCGATCCCACTGGTGCTTCAACACCAGCTTGGTACTTCTGAAACCGCCGCTCTGTTGCGGGATGCGCGTGAACGTGGTAGCTTCAACACCAGCTTGGTACTTCTGAAACACGATGCTGTTGCGTCCCTGGGCGACCCGCTCGCGGCTTCAACACCAGCTTGGTACTTCTGAAACCGTGTCGCGGACCTCGGCCTGGTAGTCCGTCCACTTCGCTTCAACACCAGCTTGGTACTTCTGAAACAGCGTGGCAAGTCTTCGGAGTGGCCCTACCACTTCTAGCTTCAACACCAGCTTGGTACTTCTGAAACGATGTTGATGGACACGGGTGGCCGGGCGACGTTCATGCTTCAACACCAGCTTGGTACTTCTGAAACCGGCGCTCGGGAACACCGTCAGTGAAACCTCTGACGCGCTTCAACACCAGCTTGGTACTTCTGAAACCGGCGAGAATGAGGATCATATCCCCCATCCCTCCGAAGCTTCAACACCAGCTTGGTACTTCTGAAACGAGCCGTCCGCCCGAGTCGAGGCGGGTTCGCGATCTCCCGCTTCAACACCAGCTTGGTACTTCTGAAACGGTGCTGTTGACCTCCGAGGACGGGACCGATGTCTAGCTTCAACACCAGCTTGGTACTTCTGAAACCCGACTCCGGAGGGGCCCGGACCCGCGGGACGATCTCAGCTTCAACACCAGCTTGGTACTTCTGAAACAGATCCCGAAGGCCCCGAGGACTACCGCAACTAAGCGCTTCAACACCAGCTTGGTACTTCTGAAACCGTCGGGTTCGAACTCGTTGAGCTTTGAGGACAGGGCTTCAACACCAGCTTGGTACTTCTGAAACACGCGGTGACAGGTGCGACTATGCACGACAGAAAGCTTCAACACCAGCTTGGTACTTCTGAAACTCGTATTCGCGTTCGCCCTCTTCGCCCGGTGCATACGTGCTTCAACACCAGCTTGGTACTTCTGAAACCATGCTCGGAACCATTCGCAAGAGTGACGTTATGGGTCGCTTCAACACCAGCTTGGTACTTCTGAAACCCATGCCATATTACGGGTTCTAGGGACTATATCCTTGGGATTGGACGCCATGTAGCCATCAACCACCAATAACGGGCTATACTAAGGAGGTCGATGGTGGTCAATCAAATCAATTGATGGTCGTCCATCGGATCTTCACCGTATATCGACCGATCAAGCCAATTGTCGTCTCGAAGTTCGTAGAGTATCACAGACTCATGCGCTTTCACTATATTGTCGATTTCGTCTTTCAATTCCCGAAGATCTCCTTTGGTGAGTTCTCCTTCACAAACTGAGTTTTGAACATGTGTAAGGTACTGGCGCAAGAGCTTCAACATCTTCTGTGTCCGTTCCGCTTCCATATCGTAGACAGCGATGACGTACATCTACCACCACCTCTGAAATCCGTCGTACTCCTGATCACCAAGGAGATGCTTATGTAACTTGTATCCTTCCAGCCGGAGTAGGTATTGATATGACGTCTTTCTATTCAGGGTCGGATGTTCGATCGTCTCGTCAAGTAACGATTCGAACTCTCGGACGAACGTTCTCCGACCTTGGTCGGTCAAAAGGCAACCGTCCAAATCGTCCTCAAAGTCGTCAATAGTGATCTGGGACCTATTCACCAACCGGAATATGAGTCGATCGACTAACATAGGCTTGAACATCTCGCTCAGATCCAGACATAAGGAATAGCGCCGTTCACTGGGGTCATGTAAATAACTGATAGTTGGGTCTAGGTGCGTTGAATACAGTTCCGTCAGAATGGCGCTGTAGAGTAAGCTATTTCCGAAGGAGATCAGTGAATTTACTTCATTCGGTGGTGGATGGTATTCCCGTCGCTCAAATTTAAAGTCATCAGGCAAAACCGTGGCGAACAGTTGATAATACCGGTTCCTGATGGTTCCTTCATGACCCAGGACCTCGCTGATTGTCTCGCATTGATCCACCTCTTCAACGAGGTTTTCAAGGTCAGAGAGAAGTATATCAAGGTCATGTCCACGATTGGAATAGTACTTGGTATTTCGTTTCATTTCATTCCCTGAAGATTCAACAAATTCTTTAGCAATTTTGAGACGTGCTGTGGAGTCGCTATGGTGTTCTACTTGCTTCACCAGTGAATTTCCTGAGACGAGTGATCGACGTGGTACATATGTCCCGGAGTAATACTCGTTCCAATTGAAAATATGTGCTGGGACTTCATTCTGAGTTAAGAAGTCGAGTGCTCGTGTATTAAAATCGATTTGCCCATGGAAGAATAGTGCATGGACATTCTCTACAGGTAAGTGGTGGATCTCGTCCTTTTCAGTCCGCACCACTAGCGTGTCATCTTCTCTTTCTAATCGTCCGTTTTTGAATAGATGATAGTTCTCGTCCATGCTTGATTCACACCCAGCAGAGATCGTGATATGCACATGTGCCACATATCGGCTTCCGTTCGGGTTCAGGCGGCGTCGTCCTTGAGACGATTCCCCGAATAGAATCTATAATTTGTTCCATCTCTTGTTCGTCCTCAGACGTGAGCTCTATCGATTCTCGTTTCCTTTCTGTCGGATATGCAACTTCTCCGCCGACATCGATGTGCTTTTTTGTTTTTAAATACCAGAGATAGAACTTCAACTGCATTTCACCGGGTTTCTCAAGCGAACTTGACCGTTTTATTTCAACTACGCTACCATCATCAAGCAGGTCAATTTGTATTTGACCATCGATGAACACAGAACGCTTTCTGTCCTCGTATGAGGACTCATCAATTGAGGACCCATGACGTATACCTATATTCTCCCGGTCGACATCGATTTTGTTCGCGTAGAACCAAAGTTCCCGGTGACAGGTGTGATAATACTTGACCATGAGTCCGGTAATATTCATCTTAGATCAACCTCGCGTTGACTGTGTCGTCCGGGATCGTGAATCCAGTATCACTGTTGTACCACTTGTCATACCGATGTGAGCCTGCGTCCAGAAAGTACACACCCAAATCAGTATCCGGGAGTGGAAGCGAACGTATATCCTTCGCACGGTCGGATGTCTCCGAATAGAGATTGACAGTAACGACATTATCGTAGAAGGACGGCTTCGCTTGAGCAATTGCAGCACGATCTCCCTCCCAGATCGCCTCTTGCATCGTAGTGAACGATTCCGGTTTACCTCTTTTTGCCGTCTTTTCAGTGGTTGTGACGAATACCTCTGCCGACAGAACATCCTCAATAAGAGAGATTTCCGCATCTTCGAACTGCCAGGATCCCAATTCGTTGAGTGATTCGCTCGTATCCTTCACCGCTTCGACGATACTAAAGTATCGGTCGACGAGATCGGACGTGACTTTGCTTTCTGGTGCTGAATAGGGGATATCGCCGTTATCCCTGATAGTCCGACGCGTTGCGTGGAGACGCGGGTCATCGTAGATGGAACGAGCGGGACAGTCGCCGTCATCTTTGATAGATACGACTGTAACGATGCCTTTCGAATCAGAGCCCCACTCGCGGTTACACCGGCCCGCAGCTTGGACAATTGAGTCAAACGGAGCAAAGTCTCTCCAGACCGCGTCCATATCAATGTCGACACCAGCTTCGACTACTTGAGTACTGACTACGACATATCGATCCTCTTCAGACGAACGGAGTTGATCGATCCGTCGCCGTCGATCCTTTGGTCGAACTGCACTGGATAGATACATCAGGGACGCATCTGCAGATCTCAACCGTTCTTGAAGCTCTTCAAAAAGTTCTGTAGCAGATTGGATCGTATTGCAGACGACCAGAATGTCATCCCTGGAATTCGACCGAGCATGCGATGAGACGCGGTCAGCGAGGTCAGTATGACTCAGCGGGTCATTAGTGATGCTTTCGTCGAATTGGAAGGTGACTCTATCCAGTCCCTCGAAGTACCGATTCCTGTAGTTTGTCGTATCGTTTCGCCCTCCGACGAGAGAAGTCGTTTCATCAAATATCCCCGGCTGGGTGGCGGACATCGCGATAAAAGTGCAGTTGAGTTGATCCGCGAGAATCTCTAGAACCTCTTGGACCACATCCCAATATCGAGCGGGGATCGCCTGCACTTCGTCCATCAGTACGATTGCATCCTCCAAATTGGGGAGTTTCATAGACTGTGCGTTTGACGGGACGACGAGACTCTCTAAGAACTGGACGAACGTCGTCGCGACAAATTCGCTTTCCCAGCGCTCTGTCAGCATCATTGCTCGGTCTGCATCTTGGTCTGGGTCTTTCGTGTCGTCCATTACGTGCGTCGAATCCGAGAGATAATGATGTTTTAAGAGAAGTTCAGAATCAATCTGACCGTCGCCGACGCCCGCGAAGACCGATTCGAAGACGGTGAAATTTTGATCGATAATCGATGTGTATGGGACCGTATACACGATACGTGGGGGTGGCTCGTTCTCCTTCTGTATCCGGTTGCGAAGAATCAAGGCAGCATCGACACTGGTGAGGGTTTTCCCGAGGCCGGTGGGGAGCGAAATTTCAAGCAACGACTCTGATAGTTCCACCTCTTGAGCCGCAGCTCGAACCTCGGCGCGTGCACGCTCCCGAAACTTATCAATCGAATCAGTCTCGGGCTCACCAAACTCTTGTGTTACGTATGAATCAACGGTGTCGGCCGGTATCGAGCGCCTACTCGGTAGTTCATATTGAGCCGCATCAATTTTATCGGCAGACACGAGGCGCGAGAACCCCACAATCACGTCGCAGGCGGTTTCGCAGTCCGTATCTATCTGTAATTTCCCATTACGATAGACGTGTTGGAGGAACTCCTTGAGATACTCCTCCTCAGTTACCCAGGACGCGAATCCTTCGACGGTCAGCGGTATTTCCAGGCTGTCACAGACGGGTTGAATCTCCGCTGAACGCGATTGGAGATCGGTAGCCTGTTCCCTCATCACGTTCCGCCGTGAATCGTCGACCAACCGCTCGAACCAAGACCTATCTCCTGAGACGTTCCGCAGGCGGGAGTGATGCCTGTCGACGGCGAGAAGTCCACTGAGCGACTCCCTACGAGAGAATTCCTCGTTCCGCAGAGCGCGGTACGTTGCAAGCCCCGACAGAGGGGCATGTGAAGTTTTCTGACTTTGCGGTCTGAGTCCGCGAATATACGATTGGAAGTGCGACGTTGCTTTGCCGAAATCGTGCGTCGCTCCGATAATCTCAGTGAACCGCTGTCGGTCAGAACTCAAACCTTGCGAACAGCCATCTTTTACGCCTCCCAAATGGTCTTCAAGCAACCGGTCTCCGGGATATCGGTCACCACTCGACCGATCTTCAGCATCGTCGTCAGGGTGCGATATGATGTCACGAGAAGACAACAGGATCGCCTCCGACTATCGAGTAGGATTCGTCCCTAACATCGATATTTGTACCAGAACGGTCGTACGTGATTTTCTGTGATCCGTCGGCAACGCGACCGTCCTCCTGGGCGCGCATGAAGGCGGGCATACGCTCTGATACGTACTCTGCATCGGGTTCTGGGATGATAGTGAGGTCATCGCCAGGAAGCGCCGACCGGATGGATTTTTTCCCTTCTCCAGACTCAATCTCGAATCGCCCCAGATAATCGTACCATGCAAGGTGTTCGCTAAGCCCAAGTGATAATGCATAGGTGCTCTTCCCGGCAGATAGCTTGTCCTCAAGCTGATCCATCAACTCCTCATTTTCCAGAGAGACGTACAGCCGGTACTTCGGTTCACAGAGATACTCGAAGACGTTCTGTTGTCTATTGCCTCGGAAATGCTTGCCTGGTTTCGCTCCTTTCGTCTTGGCATCGCTGCCTTCGGTGTTGAGTATGTTTACCGCCATCGATAGGCGTCGAACCGGTGATTCGAGGGAAACCGCAATTCTACTTGACTCCCTATCGAAGTCGTTGTAGTATGAGTCGCGTGGTAATCCCAGTACAGCAGCGACCATACCAGCGACCGTAGTTCGAGGTGGGAGCCCGTATGTCATCGCTGGCGACGTGGTGTGAGGTTTCCGGAAGTGCGCGTGTTCACCAGTGACCTCGAAGACGATACAGTCTTCAGTCATACTGGACGTTGACCGACTCCTTTCCGAGGGTTGACTGAAGTGCTTCCTTCAAGATCTCCGGTCCTCCTTCCTTGTCATCACCAGCGACTTGCAGACGGCGGCTGGCACGAGCGTTGACTGACTCGATTCGGTCACTATGCTCATCTAGTAGACTTAGCATCTCGTCAAGTTCGATCCGGGCATGAGACACGTCTCGCATTGCCTTCGGACCATCCGTTTCCGGTGACAGAGTGATCGATCGGTGGAGGTCACCAATGTGGTATTCATCGTCGGAGTATTCCACGCGCAACAGCAGTCGTGGTTCATGTCCCCGTTTTGATGAAGTGTTCGTCAACTCTCGCGTCCCATACCAGAGACCATCTTCAAGCAACTTGAGGTCCTCATCCGAGAGATTCGCCGTGGTCGCTGCATTCTCGTCGACAACACCGTGGAACCGCATCATCGCGTATGCGAGCCGGTGTTCCGAGAACATGTTCCCACCTGCCCCACCGTCCTCACTATCTGCGGCAAGAACTGATGTTTTCCCATGCGTCATTTCATGGACGGGATGCATGGATCGACCAAAATTAAACTGAACAGGTCCGGTAAACGATCCTTCCGTGGGTGACTCGTCGAACGCCATACTGTCGCCGAACAACCGGACATCAGTAGCGACATCCAAGAAGGCGTCCACCGGATCTTTGTCATTATCCATCTCCTCCTGGAGCTCTTCGTATCGACTTCCCTTGTCGTCACGCTGTTCACCACCTGATGCTTTGACCAAAATCGAGTGGCCCTCTCGGTCGAGGTAATCACGAATGACTCGTTTGAGGCGAACATCAGTCACTATCGCCTCTTCGGTGTAATCGTCGACTCGGGGACGATTCTCCTCGGTCAAGGGATCGCCATTTGGGTTGGTGTCGACTGCGTCGTACAGGAAAACGATTTCTGAGCGGTTCTCGATGGAGTCGGTTTCTGATGACATTGTAAGCTGTAGTTATGATTGGTGTTCGGCTGCGACGTTCAGTTCTCGGCTCTCTTCGTCCTCAGCATGATCCTTCCGGTTCTCGGAGGCACGGGTCGCAATCTTCGGTCCAAAGGTGACGCCCAGGATGTAATGATATTGTAGCTCATCTCTGGTGACGTTCCAGCCGTCGTTTTCTCCTTCGAGGATAGCCTCATGGAAGAGCTCTTGAGCGGTACTCCAGGGACTCCCATAGTTCCCGTTCTGAGCGTTGTACGTCTTTGCCTTCTCCCAGATAGCAGTCTCCCACTTCGACAGGTTCTCTGTCGAAAGGTGGGCAACATCGCGGTTTTGAATGAAGGTTCGATTGAGGCTCCGTTTCATTTGCCAGGCCGAAAGCTGTGCAGCTACAGCTCCAAGAATGAAGGCTGCGCGCCTACCTGGCGACTGTTCAATGCTCTCGTGGGCGTCGATGAACTCGGCGAGACCGTCGCCGAGCGTCATGTACTCGCCGGTAATACTGTCGATTGTCATAGTGTGTGAGGTGCTTTCGTCGGCAAGCATACCAAGTCGAGCGCAGGTCTGTTGGAAGGCAAAGGCCTGCGCGATGTGGAAACTATCGTATGGATAGTCTTCCGTTTCCTCTTCCGTGACCCGCTCTCGATAGCGGGCTATCGCCTCGCGAACGATTCCGCTCACGAGTTCGCTGTAGCGGATTGAAGAACCGGTGAGAAGTGCTTCGGTGTAATTTGCCCAACGGCTATCGTCGCCAATTGAGCTTCCCTCATGATCACTGTCAGAACTGTCACAGAGCAGATTGTATAGCCAAATGCCGGTGAATATCTCTTTTTCACTGGGTGGCCGTATATCAGAGAACGGTTCTATCTCGAAGGCAGGATGTGTTTCGAGGACGCTGCCGAACGTTTCGCTGATACGGTCCACGTGATCGAGCGAAACGCCATCTATCGTCGTCACGCCGTGTGACTTGTTGCTATCTCTGATATAGTGGACAAACGAAAGACGGAGTACGTCTTCCTCATCCAGTAATTCTATATCCGTTCGATATTGTTCCCACGCGGCTGAGAGTGGCTGTTTACTTTCTCCGTTTGTCAAACTCTCATAGCCTGCTCGGATGAGGCCACGAAGCCGCTCTTCGGCATTGGCAACGGGGATTGCATACGGGACGACCCGACACCGAACTCCCGGAGCACCGTAACTTTGCTTATCCAAGAAGAGTTTCGAAGCTGTTTCGAGGTTTCTGATACAATCGATACAGAGAGGGCGAGACTGCCACGAATTTGATGCATTGTACTCGGGGAATGGCCACTGTTTCTTGAATGTGTACATGGCATCAAGCTTCGCACCGAGCCCGTACGTCTCCCCTTTCTCATCACAGACTGCACACCGAGCGGTACCAGTACTTCCCGTCGCATTCGATGCTGTCTCAAGTACATCCTTGTAGGCATTGAAGGTACCACGAGTGAGTGCTTCTATCTCACCGGGATACCTTACAGAGTCACCTTCCTGGATTCGGACCGTTAGGAGGGCCTTGTAGTCAATCGCTTCATCGTGTTGTTCGACATCGTCACGCATCTCGGATTCATACGTATCGAATGCCGTTGCCAATTCAGAAACGACAGTCTCATTGACTGCATCTCCGATATCTTCGTCATTGGGCCAATTAATGAGCCGATCAAGCTCAGTGAGAATGCTACTACTGGCTCGCTGAGTGAGGCTGTGATCGTATTGGTTGTACCGATTGGCATACCCATACTTGATTGCCATGTCGAGAGGGTCAATTGGATCAACGACCCTCGTTCCCCGATATTCTAACTCTCCGTCGACCCTTTCAAATTCAAGCTCCACAACCGTCTCAATGGTCTGGTTGCCACGCAGGGAGTCCGGGTCACAGCAGGCGAGATATTTCGAATCAAAGTACTGTTTCGAGAGTTCATCGCCGATGGTTGCTAATGCATCCAGTAGCATCAGACATCGGCCCCACGGTTCATGAACCCGAATCCAAGCCCGTTCAGTTCACCGAGACCAACGTCGAGGGCCAAATCGAGGATACGTCGGTGGCCTTGACCCTGGAGCTCGTACTCGAAGGTCCACTCTCCTCCGATAAACTCGACATCACCATCAGCGAATGATACGGGTTTGGCTACCGATCGATCTAGAGAGTATCCTGAAAAGTACGGAGGTTCCGGGGCTTCTTCATCGTAGACCGCCCGATATTTTGATTGTAAGTTGGAGTAAAGGCGATCGAAGAAGAGGTCCATACCGTGTTCTTTTCGCCAATAGATGCGGTCATAGTCTCCAGTATCTATCCCCTCTTCACGAACATATTCAGCGTCCATTCGGAGGACGATAGGCGTACCCGTGGTGAGCGTTCCACGCTCTTCTATCGAGGGATCAAGTGTGATCGCTTCCTCAGCTTCGTACGCCATCGGTCCTATATTGATCTCTGGTTCGGAGCAGAGTCCGTATGCCACATCCGTCACCAATTGTTCATCCGTCGACGCGAACATGAAGCGCCGTGTATCACCTTCTTCGGCGTTTCGTGGGGGGAAAATATTTGAATAACTGAAACACTTCGGACCCTCACTTCGGTGAATATTCTCGTGCCCTCTTCGCTTTAAGTCGTTGTACAACCTTCCTTGGAGTTTGTGGTTGTATTTGTTAAAATATGTATGGTCATTTCGTGCTGTTAACGTAACAAGCGTTCTCATTCCGATGCAGAAATCCAATCGTCCGCACCTGATAAAAGATTTTGCACTAGATTCAATCTACATATTGCGAAGTCAGAAACCAACGGCCGTGTTTAGACACTAGTAAGAGCGGCTAAATATCTAACTTACTAGGGAGTGAAGCGGCAAGAGGAGCTTGTGTCCAGCAAACTCGCCCGCTTCACTGATCGAGTTGTCTCGCTTGCTCAAAAAGCCGTCGTCGGCGAGCCAGATCCAGCGTTCCAAGAAGGAGAAGACGGCTACGCAGACTGGGTGATCGTGGCAATCCACGGGCTCTGCGAGTACCTGGATCACACGTATCGGCGGCTACTGGACGTGCTTCACGAAATGCATAAAATTGTCGCTCAACTCGACCTAGAGGTAGCTGAGCTGCCTGATTTCACGACCGTGTGTACGCGCAAGCAGGACCTCGAAATGCGGATTTGGCGCGTCTTGCTACGGCTATCGGCAGAGTTGCACAATCTCGGCGACGTTCAGGCGATCGACGCAACCGGCATGGATCGGATAGCTGCAAGCCAATACTACGCAAAACGGACGAACTACACGTTCGAGGCGGTGAAAACAACACTCCTCAGTTATTGAGAGACCGGTGCGATTCTAGATATACATTGCTCGATGAAACAACTGCACGATTCCAAGATCGGCTGGCAAATGGTCAAACGCAATCTCGACAAACTGAACATTCTTACCGCCGACAAAGGCTACGATTGGTGGTTACTTCGCCAAAGGTTGCGAGCTGAAGGCGTGAAACCGGTGATCAAGCACCGTGAATTCGGCTGGCGCGGCATCGTCAACAATTTTTTGCAAGATGATACGATCTACCATCAACGCTCAAACGCCGAATCCACATTTTTCGCGCTGCGTCGCAAATACGGCGAGATCGTTCGAGCTCGAACTTGGTTTGGTCAGTTCCGCGAACTCGTTCTGTAATGCGCGGTCAGAAACATCGAACTGAGCGTCAGCCACTTATGACCGTGAAATCACGCGTCTAAACAAGGCCCTGCAAAGTACAGAGAGTGAAATCATCAGCCGTTCGCCGCTCTTCGTCTCGAATACTGCGAACTAATCGAGACTCACTGTGGTAGTTCCATGCTCGACATAGTTTTTTCTCTGATCCGCCTATCACTACCAGCGAGGACCCCACAAAGTTTGGCTGCCTCATAAGACCACCGTCCCGCTCATCATATGAGAACTAGATGGCAGTGATAATGGTTGATCTGATGGCCGAGATTTGTTAGCTACCGCGCGGTAAAAAAAACCTGAGGGAAAGATTTATATCCTGGAGGTGTTAAATGGAATGTTGCTCATATTTTGTTAAATGAGCAAAACATTTAATATCCAGCGGATCCAATTTCCGTCCAGAGCCCTCTTACAGTAATATATATTACACTTTATTTATAAAGGGTATAAAAATCCCCGATAATTTTATACAGTAGAAACTGGGATAGACGACAACGCCAGTCAATCGGAGCTGCGAATTGAATGGGAAATAAATGATAGAGAATATAATAGAATATAGGGAGGAGGAAGCACCAGAGGGGGTTGTTGCTCTTATTAGCCACGCACATAGAAGGGAGGGCACTACTGTAGAAAACCTCCAGGATGAACAAATTTACGCGATTCTGGAGGATACCGCGAACGCGATCTATATTACACTAGGCTACCATCTGCCGAGAGAAGCAGCGAGATTAGAGTCCGATACGGTATTCACTCAGGAGTTCCGTATTCGATTGATTGAGGTGGACGATGATTGGTGTGAGCAAATTATGTACCGCTCCACCCAAATTGACCCATATGAAAGAGTAGGACCAGACGCGAAATTCGTCCGTATTGACGAGACCATGTATAAGGAGTTTTATCATGCACTCAAAGATGATGGTCTCTTTGAGTGGGAAGAAACAGAAGAGCGTATTTTGGCGGACTAACTGATTTTTAGATCCTATTCATTAAGCGTTCATTCGTAATCGCACCGTCTAATTTAACACCTTAGTCGGTACTGATTCGTTCTCAAACTGTTTCAGCCACGTCGATCTAGCAACCGCTGAAGACTGGCTCCGCTCCTTCGCGTTCGCATGGAATCAGCTTATCTGAACACTACCCTGAGCAGGTTTGCGAGTTGCATCACGCCTCTCGGTACGACCTGCTCGTTTCTAATTTCCCCAACTAGACCATACCCTCGTAAAAAATATATACTAGAGGTTTAATTCAAAAACAATGGCAAGTCCTCGGCTCTGGGAATTGTGTGAGTCACTCTGCGAGAATGGGGAAGCAGAGTGCTACAGTCCAGATATCTCCCACACGGAATGTGTTGACAGGTGTGTAGAACGTAGAGCAGGGTGAGTTATGAATTTCTTTTGATGAGGCATAAAGTTGCGGCGGCGATTAATGAATTAGTCCTCCTATTTATACCAATCATTATACTGACTACAGTCATTTCTATGAGCGGAATTGGAACATCCGTTCAAGTAAATACTGCACTCTCTCTAGTACTACCCAGTTGCTTCGTTGTGCTATCACTATATCTACCAATGAACTACAACCATGTCGTCGAGTTCAGAAACGATGTTAGCGACAGCAGAAGGGACAGTGAAAGACAAGCGATAGACCCAGAAGAAGAAGAAATGTATTTGAAACCGCACCGGACTGGCGCAAAATTTATTATACGTTCCTGTTTTCTCGCCCTCACATTATTCACATATCCGATAGTATCGAATATTGAAAATTCAAACATAGAACAACTACGTATGTTCGCTAATAACAACAGTACGTGGATACGCTCACTCTATACATCTATATCTATATTAATTTCTATTTATATAACATATTTGATATTATCTTTATCATTTGATTATTTGAAATATTCAATTCCCAGCGAACCGAGTGTGATCAGTAGTGATTTTTCCACAAAATCTGCGTTAGTGATTGTATCAATTTTGGAGTTGATATCAGTAACTGGCCTTTTATCAACAAGAGGTGGTGTAGAATCTGGTATTTGGTTTGCTTCTTCAATAATCGGTTCTATATTTATAGTACTATTAACACTATTTCTTGACTAATCTTTGTGAAGCCGTTAAAGATGATCAAATCCTGCGTGCGACCTGTGTTGCCGAGCTGTCAATGGTTCTTTTGCTGCTCAAGATTCCTATCAATGGTCTATCTATGTGCCAGACGGATCCACCCAGATATTGACAATCAACGAAACCGGCGAGAGCATCGCGGTCCAAGCCAAGCCACTGTAAATCCCGGGCGCGAATCCATCTTTTTCTCGTTCGGGTATCCTCGCACCTATTGGGCGCTGCGGGTACCTCTCGTGGAAAAATATGGTGAAAAAGGCTGGACAACTCGTTCCCTACGGTCGCTTGCGTCCAGTGAACCGCCTCACTCTCCCTGATCGCTCGGTGGATGCTACGTGCTACATCCAGTCCCTGTAGATAGCATTCCGGATAGAGTGAGGTTCTCGCAGACAGCCTCGGGTGTATAGGGTCAGATACGGAACGCTGTCGCCGACAGCAGTCACGGTCAAACTGACAGACAGCAAGCTGGTGTCGGACTGTCGGCGTCTACCGACCCCCCTTTACGGCCCATCACGCACGCTCGCCCGAAAGGCGAGCGACAGCGAGCGATGGGCCGGGCCGGTTCAGCGTCCAGAGGAGTCGATATATAAGATGCGCGACACGCGAGTATCGGTGTTCTGTCTCTGAATCCTGAACCGCGCCTGGTTCTGGTAGAGCAAATCCGCGTTGCAAGCGCGGAGCACGCAACCGTGTGACGGCGCACGGGCGAGCCCGGTCGCTACTGCAACGCGCCCCCGGTCGTGCGGATATATGTATACAACAAGAGCGGTTCAGAGGGGGAAGCTATCACTCACCGCCACCCCCAGGGAGCAAAATTTCGCGCGCCCCGCAAGGGGGCAGAGTTTCGACTCGACCCCACAAACGCCGGGCGGTGTGTTTTGATGATGTGGCCTTAGCCACACCCCTAACAGGGAATCAAACCCCCGGGGTTGGATTTCTGTTTGGCCAGACCTTCGGAAGGTAGAACGAACCGGGACAACATCTCAGTAGTAACCGCTCACCGACCGATAACGAGGGAAAATTGCCGCTAAATGAGGGGGTTAGACAGTGTTGCCACTCACGAGGTCGGCCGCTATCCGGGGTCCAAATAGCGCCAGGCGTCGGCTACACTTCCGTCGCTAAACCGAATATCTGCGGTCCGGAACCGTTCGACCGGGAGCCCCGCATCTTTCCAGATCCGAAACCCCTTCTGAAATTCGCGGCGTCTCTCGGTCCGGGTCACCCATCCGCAGCTTCAGGTCGTCCCCCTGTCGGTCGATCGCATCGTCGACATCGATATCGTGCCGGGCTGCCCATGCGATGAAGTTACTCATCGACTCTCCCATCCCCCGCTTGGCCGTCTGTAGCGCTTTGGCGCTGGTTTCGGCCGCACGTTTGACTGCTTCCTCTGCCTCGTCGACGGCATCGTGGACGAGTTCGGCGACGTAGTTCGATCGGAGACGCACATCCGCGTACTCGTGGACGACCAGGTCTTCCATCTCGCGTAACGCCCGCCGCACGCTCTCGACGTGCCGGTCGTGATCCTCCGCGATATCCACCGGTGCGACCTCGCCACCGTCGGTGACCAGTGTCTCCAGACTCTCCCATTGGACCGGACTCAGACCGTCAGCGAGGTGCTTCACGACGACGCTCTCCTGGGTCGACCTCACCCTGGTCAGGTCCAGCCCGACGGGCTCCGGTCCTTCCGTAGTCGTTTGAGGCTCGAAATATGCGTCAGCGACGAACGGGCCACTCCCGCGGGTTGGTGAGATATCCAGCCCGGCGTCCGCGAGGACCGAGAGAACAGTCTGGTCGAGTTCTTCCTCGAGGCGCTCGAGGTCGTCCGGCGTCACCCCGAGCGTCTCGTCCCACCGGCTGACTTGATACGAGGCCCCGACCTTCGGATGTGCGAGCGGGGAGTCCTCTGGCTGGTTTTTCGCTTCTCGCGCGTAGTAGTGCTTGACCTCTTTCGGGAGCGCGTGGTCGGGGAACGCTTCCCGGATCCGCCGCGGGTCGAGCGTGACCGTGTGGTAATAACCCGGGAGCGTATCTCCGTGTTCGTCAGCGTCGTTCTGGACGAGTTTGCGGTATCCCTCACGGTCAGTTTCGAGTAGGTGCGCCATCGAGACGATGGGCCCGTCGCGAGCGTGGATCGGACCACTAGCGTCTGTATGGACTCGCACGCACCGCTCGGCGTCCTGAATGTTACTGTATTCGTGGGGTTCCTCGAAGTAGTTCGATCGAATGCCGACGGTCGAGACTGCCGACTGAAGCAGGTCGAGATACCGACCAAACTCGATATTTGATCCCTGTAATTTGACGTTGATGGCCTCGTGAATACCGTCTGGAATCGAATACTCCGAGACTGTCCCGTCGCTTTGCTCAATCTGCATCCCTTGCCAGCGGGGTGTAATATGCACGTTGAAACCCTGCTCACCGACGGGATCCTCTTCCCCGTGGCGGCAGACACTCAGCCGGAACTCCCGCATCTCCTCGAGCTCCCACTCCGTGCCGGTCGGTAGGTGCGTGCTAGGGTGGACGATGTTGCTGTCTTGGTAGTAGAGCGTGCTAGTCCACCGCTCACTCTGGTGAATAAACTCTCCACGTTGACTACCCCCGCCTGCTTTCACTTTGGAATCCGCGGCGAAAAACGGAGCCAGCCCGCTGTCGTCGAAGAGGTAGTTCGCGGCGAATTCGTGTGGCGCGGGCTCGATGTACGCCGTCATGAACAGCACCCCCTTTCGAGGGAAGTCTGAACATGGAGTAACGACTGACCGCTAGCTGAGAACTTAAAGAAGTGTAGATATTCGGCGGTTCTAACCGAACATCTGGCGCATGGCTTGATTTGGTCCCGGTTCCGATAGCAGAGAGGTCTGCCTCCCCGGTTGGAATGGTGTCTCTCTGCTGCGCGGGCCACCTGATTCTCCCGATACGCCGTGGTAGGAGATGTAAAAACAGGATGTGAACAAAAGGGTCCAAGCCTAGGCCGGGATTTGAACCCGGGCTCTCGTCCTTACCAAGACGTTGACATGAATCGTGGCCTGGAAACGCTGTTTTGTCCGTCGTCAGGCAACAAGTTTTCTCAGTGTTTTCCAGGTCACGGTTGCGTCTTGGACTTTGCTGTTTTCTCCGGTGTTGGCCGGTCTCTTCGTCACCTTAGTATTATCGCGCACCCCCTTCAAACACCGGGTAAGCAGGCTTTCGGCCTGATCGATAATCCTAATCGGTTAGAACGTATCCTTAGGAAATCATCTCAATGTCTGATTAGCCTCTTTCAGGTCTTCGACTATATCTACGAAATCAGAGAAGGAATGCTCGCCAACCACTGGCCGCTGATGCATCACGTCGTTACGAAGATTCTCTATCTCATCAAGAATCTCATCTGCACGCTCCTCTTCAAATCCCAACCGGTGCAAGAGCCCGTACTCTCGGATAATCTCATTTATCTGCCGTGTATTCAGACAGTCAACTAGGCGTAGATCCGCATTCTCCCCTTTGGCGTTCTGGTACAGCTCTTCCACGTCACCCTGCTCGTTATCGTCCAAATAGGAAACCCATCTATTGCGCTCAATCTCTTCATGGATAAGATCACAGGCAGCTTCCTCGAATTCGGAAATAAGCTGATACAGCGGAACCCCAGCCTGTATCTTGTTCAAGTCCGCGTGAGTGACAATACCCTCTATCCCGTCTTCTATGATAAATGCGAACCGCTTGTCCCGTTCATCCAGTATATTGAGCAGGTCTCTGGACTCGGGAGAAGGATCAACTACAGGAACCTCAGTACCTAAGAAATCATCTTCCTCCAGCGTCACAGCGTGGTCTATAACTCGGTCAGTGTTGGAGGCGTCTTTGAGATCCTGTCGGCGGACGTATTTTCTGATATGACCTGAGATTTCGATGGGAGCAACGTCAAACGAGAGTTCGTCCATCTCCACTAAAACACTCTTGACTCGGTCCTCAGGAGAAAAGACTGTGAGGTCTTCAGTCATAATGTCGCCAGCCTTGATCCTCATAATCCGATAGAACGACAGAGAATGTTTTAAAATCACGGCTCAGGATCAAAATAACTCATAGAGAGCTTGGAGTCTCCATTCTGATCAGCTCTCCTTCCCGCTCGCAATAACATTTCCAGTGCTTCTCTACAGTCTCCGCTGTTCTCCGCCACCCTCCCCGCGATCTCTTCGATGACTTCTTCGGGAACTGTTCCGGGCTTGAACGCCTGTTCGACCCGTTTCTCCAGTATGTCCTGTAGTTGTGGTGCGTTGTAGGAGTTGAACTGGAGTGTCTGGCAGTTCAAACGTGACTGGCTGCGTGGATCTAGCTGTACTCTCCCAGGTGACTGGTTCGACACCATGACGATCCCCAGCGGGTTCTCTGCTTCCTCGTTCAACATTTGTAGGTCGTAGATGATCTCGGTCTTCTCCTCTAACTGGTCGAACTCGTCGATGGCTACAGCGACACCCTGGTTCTTGTCCAGCCACTCTCGAAGCTTTGAGAGAAGTTCGTCCACCGGTTTCCCTTTCCGCGGCGCAGGATACCCGAGCTGGATCAGGAGTTCGGTCAGTAGTGAGGGCCGAGTGTTGTACTGCCAGGCATTGATGTACACCGACTTCGCTCGTGTCTCCTCTTCTAACCGGTCGAAAACGTGTTTGACACAGGTCGTCTTCCCGACTCCTGCCGGACCATACACCAACAGGTTCTCCGGCGACTTCCTGTGGGTCAATGGCTTGACGGCGTCAACGATCCTCTGGATCTCGCTATCTCTGCCGACCGGTTCCTCCGGCTCGTAGGTCGTTGTCAGGTAGGTTTCCGAACGTAGAACTCCCCCGCTTCTGTTCGATTCTTGGAACAAAGCTCACCCTCACCTCGTATCATCTAACGTGTAAAGGGTAGCTTCAAAAACTGGCCGCGGGGAGGCGTTTCACTTGAACAAACACTTCCATAGATTCTAGTTACCGATTATTATCCTGCCGTTCTCCGGCTTGAACTCAGCGCCAGGCCTGATCGTCGTCTTCTCATCCTTCGAAGTAGAGATATTGAAACTGCCCTTCCAAAGACCAGAAAGACTAGTCGAGTTATCCACATTAATCGTCGCCATACCAAACAAAGACTCAAAAACAGCCGAAGACTCAGCCTGGAAAAAAGAAGAAATACTAAATGACCCAGAACTCACATTATGACTAGAATTCGAAACACACTCGTTCAAAGGACCACGAGAATCACAAATAGCGATATCCGAACTACCACCGCCACCACTGCTTACATCCTGACTCCAACGATAAACAAGAAAATTCGAGTATCCTGTACCTGCTGCCAAATATTGTTTACTATTCGAAACAGGAGAAACACCAACTCCTCTAGTTTGATCATCATCTACACTAAAACTATCAAACTCATTTCCATCAGGATCAATCTTCCTCACAGTACCATCATAAGATTCGGAGTAAACGTAACCATCAGAGTCAACCACAACACCATCGACAGTGTCAGTGTGGCCGGTGAAACTCCAAATCTCACTCCCATCTGGAGAAACCTTCCTCACAGTACCATCATAAGATCCGGAGTAAACGTAACCATCAGAGTCAACCGCAACACCCTGGACCCTATTGGTGTGGCCAGTGAAACTCCAGACCTCATTTCCATCAGGATCAATCTTCCTCACAGTACCATCCTGACTTCCCGAGTAAACGTAACCATCACCATCAACCGCAACACCTAGGACATCGTCAGTGTGACCGTTGAAAGTCCAGTCAGGATTCTGTAAATCATCAGGGACGAACACATCCGACTCCCAGTAAAGACCAGGATAATCACCCTCTCTAGTACCCCAAGTACTGGTGAAATCCAAACCCGTCATATTACCCTCAGCAGAACTACCCTGCATCTCACTAGTAGACAAACCAGTACCTTTCTCGCTGGATGGTTGACCAGAAGACTCAAAATCCCAGTAACTATCAGAGACAGTACCACTGTAGCTGTAAGCGATTAAACCACCAACATCTCCGGACCCTGAAACATCACCAGTACTGTAACTAGAAGAAATGCTGCCATAATTGTTGAAGCCAACTAAACCACCAATCTCATTGCCTCCAGAAACACTACCAGTAGAATAACTTGAAGAAATACTGCCTCCATTATTGCCGACCAAGCCACCATTACGATCATCGCCAGAAACATCAACAGTCGAAAAACTCGAAGAAATACTGCCTCCATTATCGCCGACCAAACCTCCAATAGCATAATGACTGCCAGAAACACTACCAGTACTAAAACTTGAAGAAACAGCACCATCCATAATAATTCCGACCAACCCGCCAACGTTTCCGTCGCCGGTGACATCGACATTAGTTACACCGACTTCTTTAACCTCAGCACTGTGTTCAATGAAACCAAATAGCCCAACATTACTTTCCTCACCACGATTAATATACAAATCTTTCACTTCATGGCCTTTGCCGTTCAAAACACCAAAAAACTCATTGTCATAACTGCCGATAGGATCAAAACCTTTCCCATTATTCCAGTTCTCAGTCTCGCTACAGTCAATATCACTCACAAGCTCGTAGTGCGCAAAAAGATCATTCTCCATATCCTGAAGTTGCTGGCAGGTGGAGATCTGGTAAGGATCATCACTAGTACCTGAACCGCCTGCAAAACCTGCAGAAACACCTGAAAAAACCAGTAAAAACAGAAAAACAGATGAAAGACTCAAAAATTTCCTTGTAACTATCACAGCAGTCTATCAAACCTCCACACATTAAACAGAATATCAACCAGTTATTTAAGAAATTTATCCTCAAAACAGCGAATTCCGCGGAATCTCCCGCGAGCGAGTTATAACTAGTTGACTTTGATATTTCTTCTAAGAAGAGTATAGACATCTGAAACCTGGCGACGGTAAACCCGTGTAACCTCTATCATCTCAGAACCTCATCATGGCAGAACAACCACTGAAAGACCCGACACCGCTGAAACACAACTACCTACCCAAGGAAACTGTAGACAGAGAGCATGAACAGGAGGAACTCGAAGCAGCTTTCTCAATACCAGGTATCTCACAGAACCTGTTCATCCACGGCCCCCGAGGGACAGGGAAAACCCACATCACCCACCTCGCTCTCGAAGAAGCAAATAACGAGGCCAAGAAATGCTACGTCCCCTGCACACGGCACGACACCCAGTACAAGGCCCTGAAACACATCTACCGAGTCCTCGCAGACGAGCAAATTCAGGACGGCTACCACACCTCGGACCTACAGCGAAAAGTCGTGGAGAAGACGAAAGCCGTCGACACACTTCTGATACTGGACGACATAGACTTCCTGCTCCTGAATGACGGCGAGGACCTACTCTACTTCCTCACCAGGATGGAAACGCGAGGGAACACGGGAATCGTGCTCATCTCATCTAACCACGAAAACTTGAAACACCAGATCGAGGAGAGGACCTACAGCAGTCTCCAACCACGCCGGATCGGATTCGAACCCTACACCGCTGAAGAAGCCTACCAGGTACTCGTCGAGAGAGCCCGAAAATCACTTACAACGCAGAGCCTCCAGAAAGCAGCACTGACCTTTATCGCATCCACAACACAGAATATCTCAATCGGTCTTCACTGGCTGAAACACGCCGCAGAAACCACGAACTCAGTGATCACTGAATCCCACGTCCAACAAGTACAGGAAGAAGCATTCGAGAAGTACGCGGGTCACCTACTCAGCAAATTCTCGGAACATCACCGTCTGCTATACCAAGCGGTACAGGAACTCGAAAAAGAACGAGATGGGAAAGAGATCCGAACCGGGATGATCTACACCCGGTACCAGGAACTCTGCAAGACCTACAACGAGGACACGCTCTCCAAGAGAAGGCTGAGCGACTTCCTCAAACACCTGGAACTCCTCAACCTGATAGAATCCAAGTACCACTACGGCGGCAGCAAAGGCAAGACACGAGAGATAGAGATCAGCCGCCTATAAACTATTACTCAGAGTTCTCTTCCCGTAGCTCATCGAGTTCTTCTTTCATCTCCAGTAGGTCTTCTTGCGACCGCTTGATCTCTTCTTCGAGGAACTCGATACGATCCTGTAATACCTCGTCTGTAGATGACCGGTCCACGTTCTGCTCAGCCTCGCCAACACCCGCCTGGTAGGAAATCCCCGAACCATGGGAGATATCAGAGAACAGTTCTTCGATCCTCTGAGCAATCCTTCCGGCGTCAGAACCACCCGCTCTGTCCAGCAAACCGACCGCTTTCTTCGCCGCCTCGTTCACCTGGCTCCAGAACTCTTTCTCATCCCGGTCAGCATCCAGGATACCCTTCTGCTTCATATCCGCCTTCACAGTCAACTGCGCGAACAACTCCTTGGCCTCCGTGAAATCGCCTGTTCGTACTCGATTCAAACCCTTCTTCGACAGGTCAGGCATCGAACCCGGCATTCGTTAGCTTACACCATCCACAACCAGGATTTGCACTAGAATAACGATTATGGTGAGCAGGAGAATACAGGAATAGCAGAGAGATGCGGCCTCCCTACAGCACCATCTTCAACTCGGAATCCACGAAAGAAGAGATCGTACAAGCCCGTCAAAAAGTGATCGAGGAGATAGGCGAAGCTCAACACGAATGCGACAGCAGAGACTACTTCCTCGACATCTGGCAGAACATCGAAGAAGCAACCCTCGCAGCATACCAGCAAGACGACCACGAACTCTACGACTACATGAAAAACAACTGGGAAATCATGAAACTACACGCCGAGAAACCCGAATCCAGCCTTCCTCCGTAGAACCTCATTATCCCTTCAAGCCTTACTCTGCCGGGGTATCTCAGCTTCAGGCAACGCCAGCGACATTCTAGGGTTGTCTATCACCTTCCACACCAAGGTCTGAACCGGAACACCGGTCACCTCCTCAAACCAGTACAGTTGATCAACCTCGACGTCGTCAGAATCTCCGCGCTCCTCCAAGTATAGCAGACATTGCAGCGTCGTAGTGTAGTAGAACCCGCCGTCCTCAGTAGGGATTCGAGGCAGCTTGCCCTCGGAAGCGGCCTTGTCCAAGACTTCGAAAAAGTTCTCCCTATCCAACAACTTCGAATCCTCACCCAGTTCCCCTGCCTTAGCCTCCTTGAACGCCTCGAAGAACTCCTCACCAGTCCCCTTGTCGAACTCCTCCATGAAGAACCGTTGCACCATTTTCTGGTCCTTTGAGATCTCCGAACTCCTCGACAAAACCACTTGAGCCATACCCAGTTCCTGCAACAGTCTCTCCGCGACCTCAGGGTACTCTTCACCCAGTACCTCCCACTTCTTCCGGGTCTCAGATTCCATATTATTCCTTCCAAGTAGTCCGGTACCGAGGAACAAAAAGATGCCAGCCACGTGGAGACTCAGAGAAGATCTAGAACCGAGTCCTCCTCCACTTCCTCCAAGGAACGTTCAACCTCCCGTAGCTCCATCTCTAACTCGATCCTGTCGCGCCACTGCTGACGTCTCTCGCTACGAAGTTCGGAATAGAAATCCTCGATCCTGGACTTCAAATGTTGTTGCCGCTCCCTGTCCTCTCCGAACCCGCTGTACACTTCTTCCAACCGCTGCACATACCAGTCAAGCTTCGACTCCAGTTCCTCCACAGCCTCAGAATGGATCTCCTCACGCTCCTGAAGGAGATCTTCAATCCGCTCCCGTTCCTGTTCAAGCCTCTCCCTCTCACTCTCCTGCTCTTCTCGGAGAAATTCCTCAACATCGAAGTCCTGGGGAGACAGATCTAGGTCATTCCAGTAGTCCCGGTACTCCATACCCTGGGAAGAAAGGAGAAACGGGATGGCTGTTATCCCTCTCCAGAGTTCGTTAGCCGCCGGAATTCCCTTGCCTTCTCCCGGTACAGCTTTGGCAACTCTTCGACCTCTTCCTCCGACCAAGAACTGACTTCCTCTAAGAGTTCCTCGGCCTCGAAGACTTCACTTGATGCGATACGCCCCATACCTGAGTAAGAAAAGAAGAAGAGGTGTCAAGGTATTCTAACACTGGACTTCTCAAGGACTATCCCTCAAGCTGCTCCAATTTATCCAGGACACCTTTCTCCTCCAGTTCGGAAAGGCGCTCCAGTACATCCTGCTTCTCCTCCCGCTGCTTCTCTTCCTGCAAGCTGAGAGGACGGCCACACTGACGGCACTCACCGTGGACTTGCTCGTTCTCGGCACCACAGAACGGACACTCTTTCACTTGATCTTCCTGCTCGCCTCCTGTCAGGCCGTACTCGTCCCGGATCGCCCTGTTGACGTCGTCGTTATTCAGGTGGACGTAGACCTTGGCTCGATCCGAACCAGGCTTCCAACCCGCAAACTTGTTCAACTGCTCGTAACCCATGAACGTCGCAACCTCAGTCAAACGAGTATGACGCAGATTGTACGGCGTCCGCTTATTCTCCGGGACATCCGCCTTCTCACAAGCCTTCTTGAACCGCCGCCTGAAACCGTCGTACTTCATCCGATCCGAAGGATCAGGCTCGTAGTTGCAGGAATCGGTGTGGTGGTGTGGAATCTCTCCGCAGTTCTTACAGGCCTGTTGCTCCGTCTTCACCCATAGAGGAGCATTCGGATCTTCGATATCACCAGGCTCTCCACCCAGCGGATGCGAGGCAACCCACTCCCGAAGAGGACGCCCCGAACGGACAAGCTGGTTCGTCCTGTCCGGCGTACCTTTCGCACCCTCCAAGTAGATGAAGTCGCCTTTCCCGTTGCTCGTGAAGTCGCCAATGTTCCGGGAAAGAAGCTCTCCAGGACGAGCAGCAGACTCGTAGAGAACATAGGTGAACGCCCTGTCCCGGGTATTGGTGAAGTTCCTGAGTAACTGTTTCAGTTCACCGTCGGTAAACAGATCTTCCCGTGAGACAGAGGTCGGCTTGCTGCTCTTGTGTACAGAGAAGAACTGGATTTTCTCCGGTGCCTGCCCACGGTTCTCCACCGTGTAGAACTTCTTGACCGCACACCGGAACTTGTGCTTCGTAGCCTCGGCATAGTCACTCCGGTTAAGATCAGCGACAAGAGTCTTGAGCTCTTGCTCAGAGGCACCGCGTATCTGGAAATCCTCCGGTGCAAACTTGTTCAATACAGTCTTCCAGGCGTAGATGTGGCGTTGCTGCTGGCTCTCACCGATACCTTCCGCAGCACAGTGATTTATCAGGTCACGGACCGCCTCGAAGTTCTCCTGCGAGACTTCATCCTCCAGATTTTGAAGCGCTTTAGATACGTTGACGTATTCGGTTGTGGTCATACTCGTGGTTCACGAAGGTTAGAGAGAAGGAAGGAGAGGAGACACTGGGATTCGAATGATGGTTAGTCCATTGAACACAGGGTTCACTTGGCCTGAGTAATCGCTTCCCAAGCTTCTTTTGCACCCTGTCTCACTTGGTGTCCATTGAACCGTCCGTAGCTTGGACTCTCCGTCCCAGCTAGGAACGCTTCATAGGTCGCTACTCAGTTGCTTTATCTCTCTCCTTCCTTCGTTTGGCTTTTCAAGAGAAAAATAGTCTAGGAGATTTAAATAAATAATCCTAAATGCTGCTTCTAATCCTGGAAACCGCCTTACTCAGAGTGTTTCGCGGATTGAGTACTGCACTGATCGCCCTATCCTTCCACAACAGTACCTTTCCTATGGGACTGTCAGTTGTACGTTCCTCTGTCTCCCAGCCATTCTCTTCCAAATAAGAGGAGATACCCGACAGGTGTTCTCCCCCACAGCTCACAAGAATCTTCTCATAACCTTCCTCTTCAGAGATCTCGATGATATTCTCCGCCATGTATTCATCTCGGTCGTACATGACCTCGTCAATGATCAGCATAAAGAAAGCCAGCGCCCACACAAACCCGAAAAATAGGATTACGGCTAATCCCGTCAAGTACCATGTGAGAACAGTTAACGTCGGTGATAGATCAGGTGAGAAGATCTGGAACGGAGCTGAAATCAAACCGAGTATCAACATTCCCAGGAACGGTGACAAGATGAGTAGCAGAATCCGTTTCTTCAACGAAACCATCTCATAGGTCTCACGGACCGAGGAATCGATCTCGTCGTGGAAGCCAACACCCTTCTCCTCGGCATCCTCCTTCATCTCGTCAAGAGAAAAGTACAGTCGCCCGAACGTAGCTCCATAAACCAGATGGCCGATACCAAACAATGCGTACATCGAGGTGATATCCCGTTTGAAATAATCCGTATCATGTCCCTCTCTGAAAACCGCGTCAAACTCGGAGAGGTCCATCTGCATCAAGGCCCGCTTATCCTTCCTAGAGAGATGCGTTTCACCCTTCACTACGGCTTTCATTGATATTAGAGAATACAACGAGCCTTTTCAATTTGTTTCAGCAGGGATGTTCGCCTATTGCTGACCGGTATAAGTTATAACAATTGAGTTATACCTACCTAATAGAACATGGCTGGTGATGCAAACGCTCTGCTGTCGGGAACAGCGATGGCCGTTCTAATAGGAGCAGGAGCAATCATTGCTGCCTTTCTAGCACCCGATATCAACCTGGGGAGCCGTCTTATCCTATTTTTCTTGGGACTGTTCTTTTCCTGGGCTGGATTGAAATTTTCAAAAGGATAGAAAGTATATCTCCGATACCTCGAACTCTCAGAACATCCTACAGCGACTCTATTTCTAGACTGTCAAAGTCCCGAACCAATCTAAACGCCACTCTATCCGTGTCTAATCCTTCCTCGTCGATCCTCTGCTTCAATCCTTCTAAATGATATAAAAAGAGGGATATTGGGGTATGGATTACCGACCCCAAATCCCCAAGGCAATGTCCTTGATATACCTTGCTGCTCTGGTAGCTCCTTTATGAATTAAGAGGATTCCAGCGCCTATCGTAACCAAACCTCCGATCCAGCCTTCTAGGAAAGGAAGCTCTCCTCCAATGATATCGATCTGAAGCAAGGCCTCAGTAAGCGCAATGGATCCGAGTACGAGAAGGAGGAAACCAGGAACAGATGTCCAGTCCGTGTCGAAGTGATCTGATAGTGACATCAAGAAACCATGGATATTTTGATACTTTTAAAAGGCGGGGATTCTAATTCTTATAATTTGAATTATGATATAGGACTTAGATGGTCTGATTTTTAAAGTCCTCAAAAACTCCAAGTTCAAGGGTATTATTCAGATCTAACCCTGTTTCGTCGATCCTCTGCTTCAATCTTTCCAGTACTTCCCGGTTCCGCGCAGCGACACAGACCTCGTCGAATCCTGTTTCCAGGTGCTGTTTCACATGGTCGATTTCCCGCTTGTTGTCGCCCATCGCTACTTCTACGACGATCTCTTTCTCGCCGGTGTTGGCGTAGACGTCGGCGTTGAAGACTTCTAGTTCTGCGGCCCAACCCTGTTCTTCGAATGCTTCCTTGATCCGGTGTTGCCAGTAGCGGTGGATGATCCCGCCTCGTCCCTGGTGTTTCGTGTCCAGATCTAGACTGTCTTCTGCGTGGTCACGACCTTTCTCGGTGAGTTGTAGCAGTTTTCGCTTGCCGTCTCCGGATTTGACGTTGCGTTCTATGACGATGCCTTGGTCGACGAGTTCGTTCTTCGCCTTGTTTCCCTTGTAGCTGCTGGAAAAACGCTGGTAGCGCTCAGTCAAGGGTTTGAACGGGTTCTCGATCACGTCTTTCAGTAGGCGGTTCCCGAGTTCGGATACCTGTACCTCGGTAGGGTCGTCCGGGATTCGAGGCTCAGGTACTTCCTCTGATCTTCCGGGCGCTATCCGGTCGTCGAACTTCTTTGTGGTCTTCCGGATCTCGTGCGTGAGTTCGCTCCATTTCTCGGCCTGGTGTTTTTCGAGTTCTCTGTCTGTGACTTCTTTCTCCAGTGGGTAGTTTTTGAGTTTGACCGGGACTGGGCCACGGCTGCCGACCTGGACCACTGCCTCTCCCGTCCCGAGCTTCTGGGCGAACTCTGCCTGCCTCTCAGACAGGTTCATCGCGTCCGTAACTGCTTGGAACTGCTTCCGGTCCGCCGTAGGCAACAAGAATTTGGTGTAGGTATTCGCCTTGATCGAATCCGTCAACTTGGAAGCTTCCTGATCCGCAACCACGAGACCTTCACCGAACTCCCGCATCTTCGCCGTCAACTCATCAATCTCAGGGATACCCGCGGCGTCCTGCCTCTCCTTGTACACAGAGAAAACCCGCTTCCCCTCGTCGAGAAAAAACAAGTGGTTCAAACCACTGTTTCTGTGGTTCTGCGCCATCCTGTACTCGTAGACGTAGGCGAACAGGATCTCCATCAAGAAGTTCTGCACATCACGACTGAGGCCGTCAAACTCGAAGACCACATCCTCTTCAAGCAGTTCATCTATAGGGTAGCCCTGGTTGCAGTCGAAGACTGTTCCCGCAACCAAGTTCATCGCCTCCAAACGATTCAGGACTGTGTCGCGGTAATCCGACGACTTCCTGACAAAGTTGATCTTATCCTTCTTGATCAAAAGCTCCAACTCATGTAGACTCGGGTACGGTTCGGAGACCTTGTCGAACAGGTTGTACAACGTGTAGAGCTCAATAATCTTCTTCATCAAGTAGTTCTTCGAACCACTGAGAAGCGACGTGGCGTGGCCGAAGATCTCGGAGAAGACCTGTGCCCACCTCCTCGGCGAGACGTCTTCTGGTGGTTTCAGAGGGTTGAACTTGAGTTCGGTCCACGGCAACACCAACAGATTTAGATCCTGGATCAGATGACGGTAATCCTGTTTGAGGTCGAACGCCCAGAACGGTTCCTCGACCTCGTCCATCAAACTGTAGAACAGAGTGGTCTTCCCCGAACCGGACTGACCTACAGCGAGAAGATGCTTGACAAGAGCTTCCTGGGAAAGATGGAACGGTTGGTACTCGAATGTCTGGCCAATATTGATCTCACCGGACGTTACCTGCTTGTTGAACGGGTACCTGTACTGCTGTACTGACTTTGCGAACACGGCTTTGGAAGCAATCTCTCGGAGATGCCTATTACTGGAAACGCCAGAAGCAAGCACCAGCCTCTGGACTTCTTCTTGGTCAAGTGTATCATGCTGGTCTGCCAGACGCAGAAGTCTTTCAGAACGTTGACTCATAGAAAGCGTCCTGACCCTGACTACGGAAATAGTAGGGCGAGAGGTAATTTCAGTTGCGAGGATCTCTCACCGTGTGTTAACGAATTTAACAATACAGGCTTTATACGCCCATAGGGTAATACGACTACTATGTCCGAGTTCAACGAGATCTCGAATTTCGTTTGGGGCACTGCTGATCTAATCCGCGACAAATTCAAGCGAGGCGACTACGAGGAAGTTATACTCCCATTCTTCGTTCTGCGAAGACTCGACTGCGTCCTCGAACCAACAAATGAGGAAGTCCACGAGGCTTACGAACAGTACAGCGACGAACTTAACGATCAAGCCCTCAACGAAGTACTCAAGGAAGCCGCAGATGCTCCCTTCTACAATTACTCCGAGTACACACTTGAGACTCTTCTTGATGAACCTAGTGATATAGAGAGGAACTTCAAGGAGTACATCCATTCATTCTCCCCCGAGATGCAGGATGTTCTCGACAACTTCGGATTCGAATCTACCATCGAAGAACTCGCCAAACACGATCTCCTGTACCAGGTAGTGAAGCGGTTCACCCAACCAGAAGTTGACCTACATCCAGACAGAGTCGACAACGGCACGATGGGCGACATCTTCGAGGAACTCATCCGGAGATTCAACGAATCTCTCGACGAGAACCCCGGGGAACACTTCACACCCAGAGAAGTCGTCGACCTGATGGCCGAACTGGCAATAGAGCCAGATAGAGATGACTTCGAGGAAAACGAGATTCTCCAGATCTACGACCCTTGCTGCGGTACAGGCGGGATGCTCACGGAAACCGAGGAACGAATCAAAGACATAAATGATGACGTAGAAACCTGGCTATTCGGACAAGAAGTCAATCCTCAGACCCACGCCATCGCCAAGTCCGATATGTTCATCAAAGGTGAAGACGCCTCAGCAGCTAACAACATCGAAGACGGAAGCACACTCGCTGATGACGCCTTCCCAGACAAGCAGTTTGATTATATGCTCGCCAATCCCCCTTACGGGAAGGACTGGAAGAGCGACAAAGAAGAGGTAGAAAAAGAAGCTGAACAAGGCTTTGGGGGACGATTCGGAGCAGGCCTACCTTCGAAAACTGACGGACAGCTTCTCTTCCTGCAAACGATGCTCTCCAAAATGCAGGAACCAGAGGACGGGGGAAGCAGAATCGCCTATATTACCAATGCATCACCTCTCTTTACAGCAGACCCGAACGTCTCAGACAGCAAAAACGAGTGCAGTATCCGACGATGGATACTCGAAAACGACTGGCTGGAAGCATTAATTCGACTACCAGACGAACTCTTCTACAACACTAAGATCACCACCTACGTCTGGGTACTATCCAACGACAAACCCGAAGAAAGAGAAGGAAACGTCCAGCTGATAGACGCGTCTGGCGAGGAGTTCTGGACCCTGATGGACGACAACAAGGGAGACAAGAGAAAGGAACTCACAGAAGACCAAATCCAGGATATCATCAAACTCTACAGAGAAAACGGGGACACGGAAAATTCTCAGATCCATCCAGTAAGCGAGTTCGGATACAGAAAGGTCAGGATCGAACGTCCACTACGCAAGAACTTCAAGGCCTCTGAAGATCGGATAGAGCAGATCAAGGATGAGAGAGCCTTTGGGAACCTCTCCGGCAGTGAAGAGGGCGAAGAAAAGCAGGAAGCCATCCTCGAAATGCTCCACGGTATGGATGCCAAACTCTACAAAGACAAAGAAGAGTTCGAAAAGAAACTCGAGGAGGCAATCGAAGAAGCAGGCCTAGATCTCAAGAAATCCGTCCGCGGAAACATCTTCAACGCACTCGGAGAGAAAGATCCCGATGCCGAAATCGTCCGCGATAGTAAAGGTCGACCAGAAAGAGACACAGACCTAACCGACTACGAATACGTCCCTCTGGACAAAGACGTTCGAGACTACTTCGAGGAAGAAGTACAACCCTACGTGCCAAACGCGTGGATCAACGAAGATATGACAGATCCACAGGACGGAGACCTTGGAAAAATTGGGTATGAGATTAACTTAAATCGCTACTTCTACGAATACGAATCACCTCGTCCCCTAGGCGAAATTGAAGAAGACATTGAACAGGTCGAGCAGCAGGTCATCGACATGATCCAAGAGGTGACCAAATAATGCCGGGAACCCAGAAGTCCACCCTCGATCAATTCAAGGGACAGAAGAAAGTGGGATCGCATCCTGCCTATCAAGAATATAAACAAACAGATCACAAGTGTTTTGAGAAAATCCCACAAGAATGGGAGACCTACAAATTAAAGCAAATATCTGGAGTATTCCCATCGAATGTCGACAAAAAAGAGAAAGAAGGGGAGCCATCTATTCGCCTCTGTAATTATACAGAAGTTTACAATAATTCGGAAATAACGGCAGACATGGACTTTATGCAGGCAACGGCTAAGAAATCAGAAATACAAAAATTCAGGCTGGAAAAGGGAGATGTAATAATCACAAAGGATTCGGAATCATGGGATGATATTGGTGTTCCCTCATACGTTGCGCAGACTATGGATGATGTCATTTGTGGATACCATTTAGCCCATCTCAAACCCTATCGGTCAACTATAGATGGTAAATACCTCTATTACTTCTTAGAGTCAGAGGCAGGTTCGTATCACTTCCATATCGAAGCAAATGGAGTCACTCGTTATGGAATCTCGACTAATGGGATCAAAGAAGCACCAGTTACTGTACCTCCGAAGGGAGAACAAGAAGCGATTGTAGAGTTTCTTGATAATGAAACTGAGAAAATAGACCATCTAATTGAGAAAAAGACCAAACTAATCGACCTTATTGAAGAGAAACGTACAGCGATGATTACGGACGCTGTTACTCAGGGCCTGGATTCTGATGTCGGGACCAAAAGTTCCGGTGTACCCGGTTTAGGAGAAATTCCTGAGGACTGGGATTTAGCTCCATTAAAATATTCTTCCCGCAATATTACCGTAGGTATCGTATCGAAGCCCTCCCAGTATTACGTAGATGATGGTGTCCCAGCTCTTAGATCTCTAAATATAAAGGAGAATAAAATAGTTGAAAACGAGTTCGTATACATCTCTGAGGAAGCTAATAAGGAATTAAAGGGTTCACAGCTCCATACTGGCGATCTTGTCTCTGTTCGGAGCGGAGATCCCGGGACTACTGCTGTCGTTCCAGAAGAACTAGATGGCGCGAATTGTATTGATCTGATCATTATCAGGAAGCCGGACGGCTATATTCCAGAGTTCCTATCTTTCTTAATGAATTCCGAAGCTTCTACAAGCCAAATAGAGGCTGGGACAGAGGGTGCGGCCCAACAACATTTCAACGTGGGTGAAGTCAAGGAACTTGTTTTCCCTAAGCCGGATTTAGATGAGCAAAAAGAAATCCTGAATTGGCTTTCACCTCGCCTGAAGGGAATGGATGAGACAGAAGCAAAAATCCGAGAGGGTATTGAGCGTCTGAAAGAGTATAGAACTACCCTGATTACTGAAGCCGTGACCGGACAGATTGACGTCCGGGGTGAGGTTTAATGGCCGATCTAAGTGAGAGGGCGTTTGAAGACGTTATCGTTGAGGATCTCACTTCTGAGGATACTAGCTGGAAAGAAGGTGAGTTAGAACCATTGTATGAGCGGTTTGATCCTGGTGGTTTCCGTGAACGCGAAAATCGGCATTATGATAGGGAACTCGCTCTGATTCCGGAAGATGTCTTGGAGTTCGTCAAGGCGACTCAACCTGACGAGTGGGATAAACTAGAAAATTTCCACGGTGGTGGTGCCGAGGATAAGTTCCTCAACACCCTTGACAGACAAATCAAACGGAAAGGTGCTATCCACGTACTACGTAACGGCTTGAGGCTTAGCGGGGCAAGATTCGAGCAACTCGCCTACTTCGAGCCTGCTACCGACCGCAATAAGAAAGCAGTTGAGAACTACGAGAAGAACATTTTCTCGGTTATTCCCCGACTCAGGTACAAGCCAGGATCGAACCTCGAAGTTGACCTCGCAATCTTTCTCAACGGGATTCCGATTTTCACAGCCGAACTAAAGGGGGATTACACTGGTCAGGATGTAACCGACGCGAAGGATCAGTACCGGACGGACAGAGATCCGCGGGATAAGCTCTTCAGTCCTGGTCGATGCCTCGCGCACTTCGCTGTTGACCCTGAGGAGGTGTATATGGCAACCGAACTTGACGGGGCAGACACCAACTTCCTCCCGTTCAACAAGGGGCACGAGCAGGGCGCAGAGAACCCGCCTAACCCGGACGGTTACCGTACAAGCTACTTCTGGAAATACCTCCTAAGCCCGGACAGCGTCCTCAATATCGTTCAAAACTTCATAACCGAATTCCGGGAACGCGATGACCAAGGAGATCTAACCGACGAAGAATTCCTTGTCTTCCCCCGGTACCATCAGCTTCAGGCAGTAAGGCGAAGTGTTGTAGACGCAAAACAGAACGGTCCTGGGAAAAGCTACCTGATTCAGCACAGCGCCGGCAGCGGAAAGACGTTCACAATATCTTGGCTCGGCCACCAGCTTGCCGAACTTCACAATGATCAGAATGAGCCGGTATTCGATTCTGTCATCGTCATTTCGGACCGCAGAGTTCTCGATGATCAGCTACAGCACCATCTCAAACAGTTCTCTCAGGTAGAAGGCGTTGTCGCCAATGTCGAGGATAACTCCCAACAGCTCAAAGAGGCACTCGATAGCGGAGAAAAAATCATCGTTACCACGATCCACAAGTTCGACTATATTGTCGAAGAAATGGGAGATCTCTCCGATAGAAACTTCGCTGTCCTAATCGACGAAGCCCATTCCTCCCAGACTGGCGAGCTCAAAGACAGTCAAACCAGAGCACTCTCCGAAGAATCCGCAATAGAAGGAGAAGAAGACGGGGAAGAGGTCTCCGTCCAGGAACGTATAAACGAGGACATGGAGGGCCGTGGCATCCTGTCCAATGTCAGTTCATTTGCTTTCACCGCCACGCCAAAAGAGAAGACCCTGGAAATGTTCGGTGAGGAAACCGAAGACGGGGGCTACGAACCTTTCAGCCTGTACAGTATGCGACAGGCAATCGAAGAAGGATTCATTCTAGATGTCTTGCAAAACTACACGACTTATCAAGACTACTTCAACCTGCTAAAAACGATCAAGGATAACCCAGAGTTCGAGGAATCGAAGGCTAAGAGACTACTCAAATCCTTTGTCGACAGCCACGACCTCGTCATCGAGAAGAAGACCGAAATCATAGTCGAACACTTCGCGGAAGAAGTGATGCACAGGATTGACGGAAAAGCAAAAGCGATGGTGGTCACCGGCTCTCGGGAACAGGTTGTCAAATACAAGAGAGCCTTCAACAAATATCTCACCGAGAATAACTATGACTTTGAGGCACTGGCTGCCTTCTCTGATTTCAAATATGATGGAGAAAAGCTGACCGAGAAAGACGTAAACCAGGGTCTTGATCAAAAAGTCGAAGACCGGTTCGAAGAAGACGACGCCAGGATCATCATCGTCGCCAACAAGTTCCAGACCGGGTTCGACCAACCTCTTCTACATACAATGTATGTTGACAAAAAACTGGGTGGTGTAAGAGCTGTCCAGACACTTTCCCGGCTAAACAGGACTCACCCAGACAAAGAAGATACAATGGTGGTCGACTTCAAGAACGACCCTGAGGATATCCAGGACGCCTTCGAGGACTTCTACACCAAAACGAGGGTCAAACAGGGAACTAATCCTCAACTCGTTTATGACCTGGAAGAAGAACTCCGTGAATTCCGCCTTTTCAAGGACGATGAAGTCGAAGATTTCGCCGAACTGTGGTACAGCGAGGACACCAGCCAGGAACAACTAAGTGCAGTACTCGACCCTGTCAAAGACCGGTACGAAAACACCGATGAAGATACACAGGACGAATTCCGCAAGAAGCTGAAGGACTTCATACAGCTCTACTCGTTCCTAATCAAGGTCGTCAACTTCCGCGATAAAGAGCTACACAAACTCTACCAATTCTCTAGAGTGCTCTATCGGAAAATGGATGTAGAAAGGGGTGAGATGCCAAACGAGGTCAAGCAGTTCGTAGACCTAAAGCAGTATCATATCAAAGAAGTGTCCTCAGAAGAGGATCGGTCTCTTGAAAGTTCGAATGGTGACCTCGGCCCAACACACAAATCCAAGGATGGGACGAGAAAGAAGGAAGAAGAAAAGTCGCCTTTAGAGAATATTGTCGAAATGCTGAATCAGCAGTTCGGATATGATGTCGACGAACAAGACAAGGCATTCATTAAGCATCTGAAAGAACGGTTAGAAGAAAATGAGGCTTTGAAAGAGACGGTCGAGAAGAATAGCGCCGAGAAAGCTCAAACAAAGTTTGAGAATGTCACTCGGAAGGAAATGCTGGATATGATCGACCAGAATACGAAGTTCTTCAATAAGGCTACGAACGATGATGAGTTTGCTGAGGTCTTTCAAAACTGGCTTTTCAACCAGTTCGTAAGCTCGTCTAAAGAGGATACCCGGGGACTTATCGAAAAAGGTCCAAGCAGAACAGTCGAATTTGAGGAACACCTGCTTCCAGATACTGAGTCGGATGCTCTTGCTAAGGAAAGAGTCGCTCAGCATATCGCAGCATTCGCTAATAATACAGGCGGGCACCTGATCCTCGGTGTGAACAAAGAAGGGGAGATCAAAGGCCTTGAAAAAGACTTCAAATCAATCACGAAGGGGCAAGAAGGGTTCAAGAAACAGCTTGAAAACGCCTTAGCTGAACATCTGGGAGAGACATTCTCAACCCAGAAGACGGATATCCAATTCACCACGCTGGAAGACAAATCAGTCTGCGTAATCAACGTAGAGCCGAGTGATGAGCCGATCGAAGTCAGTGGCGAAGAACTCTACGTTAGAAAGGAAGGCGAGACTAAGCAATTAAGCTCCAGAGACTCAGAGGAATATATCAAGAAACATTTTAGGTAATCCGGAGTACTGAGCGCGGTACTCCGGGAATTACCCCATCACCAATCTGTCAACCCGGCTTGTTCGGTCAGCACCTCAGTTGCCTCCTCGACTTTCCTGTTCCCGGATTTTCGCAGCACCAAGCTATCGTAGCGTTCCTTGCCGTGGGTGTCTGCCAGGCTTTCCAGGTAGTTCTCGGCTTCTTCTACGGAGCCGAAGAACGGGTCAACCATTTCTCCATCCGTCTCGGTGTGGTAGACGACTCCGTCTTCTCCGCTCCAGTAGTACTGTGTCCGGCTGCCGCCGTCCGGCAGTAACTCGTCCTCAGCGATCTCCTCGAAGGCTTGGTCGATTGCCTGTTTGTAATGTGCCTCGGGGAAGTAGTTCTCAAGCTCGAAGCGTAGAGGACCGGAGAAACTGGTGCCGCCGGTAAGATTCATCCAGTACGGCTTCTCCTCTTCCACAAACTGTTTCTCCTCCGCGTACTCCTCCAAGAGCTCATCTACCTCTCCCGGTATTGTGGATCACCTTCTTCCAGCAGTGCTTCTAACTCGGTTTCGAAGATGCCGACGACGTCCTCGACTTCTCCTCCGTCCGGGTACAGAGGCGCGTCTTCCTCCGGATCTAGATCGGTTCTGTAGGCTCCGGCCTTTTCGAGTTGTTCCTGGCTGAAGTATCCGTACTCCCAGTTCCCGTACGTGTTTGGGGACCGGACCCGGCCGAAATACAGGCCGTCATCCTCCTTGTCATAGGCCTCCCACTCCCAGTCCGGAAGAAAAGCAGCCTCCCACTCCGCGATAGGCTCTTCCTCGTCGTAATCAGTGATTGTGGATCACCGAGGAGCGGAGAGACTCTGAAGATTTTCTCTGGTTGCTTCGAGTCTTTGAATCATGTGGTATCAGCACGGTGTATCACCACTCAAACTCGGAGTTCATGCTCCTGCATGAGCTCTCTCAGGGTTTCCTCCTCGTCTTCCCAGTACGGCTCAGTGTCTCCCTGTTCGATCAGTTCACGGCTCCTGTTGTCGACGGCTTGCCTACCCACCTCTTCCGGCTCCGGTATCTCTGAACCGCCGGTCTCCAGTAACCGAGACAAGGATTCGAAGCCGTCGTCGAGCTCGTAGTCCGGCACGTCCCGGGTGTAGTGTGTCAAGGCTCGTGTGCCCGCGTTGTAGGTCTCGTACAACGTCGGATTCTCCAGATCTTCTACCTCGCTGTGCAAGGCGTTCAACAGGTCGGGCACCGGCTGGTCTAGGTACCGGTCTATCCCGGTGTCCATCAAGACGAGCAGGGCTTCGTCCTGGTTCAATAGTTCTCGGTTCTGCGCCTGCGCCAGTCGGTGCTCAATGACTTCCGGGCTTTCGACTACTGCGTCGACGGCGTTGTACGCCAACCCGGGCTGGAACGGCTCGCCGTGGGTCTGGTCGAAGTGCAGGTCTGAGACGAAGGCTACCATGCCGTTGCTACATACTTGGCGCTCCGCCCCGACGTCGTACTTGAGGCCGTGGAAACCTGAGTGTCCGGACCTGACCTTCAATCCGAGGTCGATAGGGTCGTCCTGGTTTGCGTAGACTGTGGTGTCGTCGAAGTCAAGCATCGCGCTCATCTTGTGCGCCGTCGGGGAAACGGATACCCTGCCGTTGACGTCGAGGCTGTGCTGATCGACGGCGTCTCCCACGGTTTCTAGAATCTCCCCGTACTGTATGACGTTGTAGAAGTCCTGGTTGCTGGAAACCACGCCTGTCGCCCGGCCGTCGTCGGTCCACAGGGAGTCGCGGTACGGCACCCGCTCCCACTCGTCTTCCCCGGTGTGGTGTGCGTAGACGTCGTGCCTGTCCACCTCGGGAAGCTCTGCTGCGGTTTCATAGAGTTCGTCCAAGTCGTCGAAAGTGTAGGTCTCGCCTTGAATACTGCATCACCTTTGTAGGAGAAACCTGGATGGGGAAAGGGTAGTAGAAGAACGAGACACCGGGTTTCCCTTGGAACCAGAGGGGGTTACGGGTAAAAGAATCAGTACGAGGGTTCAAACTTGTCGTGGACTACAACCAGAAGCTCTGGATTCTCGTAGCGGGTGTAGCCCTGGTTAGAATGATGCAGGGATACACGAAGTACTCGACTCCACTACTCGTGGTTTCCATCTTGATGTACTGGAGACGAGAATCAAAAGATTAGACCCATCAATCTGAAGACGGTTCTCGATATGGACTAGATCTCCGTGGTTGGAGTATTGTCCTCGTCGTTGATGTCGCCCAACATCACCGGCAGGTCGTGGTCAAGCAACGCTCTCTCAATCTTGGCACGCCACTGATCGGCCTCCCTTTCCGAAACCTCGGGATGGTAATGGTTTCTCGTGAGACGGAAGTACCCAGTTTCCTCGTCAGAAACGAACTCTATATCATAACCGAACAGTCTCTCACCATTCTCATCGTGAGGTTCTTCGACCGTGATGGAGACGTAGCTCCTGTCCTGCAATTGCTCCTGTACTTCCTGTAAAGCCTCTTCAGGGTCTTCGCTATTGGCCCAGATCTGTTCTCCTGTGAATCTTGCAGAGTAGCTGCTCGGCTCAAGTCCTGCGTCCTCTAGAGCCTCCGTAGCCCTGTCAAAAACCTCTGAGTATTCATCTACAGGATATTCAACAGCTATCGAATCGAATTCTATAGCAACCCCCTCCGTGTCTACTGCTGGAGGACAAATTTTTTAATTGCTTGTATCGTCTTGGAATAGTTCATCCAAAGAAGATTTTACAGCATCGCTGTAACTGTCAATCTCGCCCTTCTCAATCAATTCATCTAACGCTTCTAACTGTTCCACAGGCACCTGCATCGTAACATAATCAGATCTCTCAAAGTGATTGAAGAACTCTTCCTCCCTCACGACAAGCAGAGCATCATCATCTACCAGAACAACCCTCATCTTCTCGCCAGCCTCAACAGGAAATTCAGCCGATTCACTTTCTCCTCTTGTCCAATCTTTCGGAAGAGTAAAGAACAGTTTAGGATGATTCTCCGTACCACCCTGAACCTTTCTGCCCTTTCTATCAGCCTCTTCCGATAGCCGTTCAGCCACTATGTACATAACCTCCTCATCAGGTGTCTTTTCAACGGCAAGATGTGCATCAAGATGATCTCTTTTCTCAATACCCACTCCAGCCACCTCTTCGGGTAATGTGACTCCGTAGGTCTTCCCCCGTCCGTCTGTGGTAACCACTCGAATTCGTTCAGAATAGTGGGTATCGTATTTCATAGAATGACTTTGTGACTTCTAATAATCTGAGCCCGCATCGATTCTTCGAGTTTGAGATTCCTCTTAATGCGATTGAAAACCTCCCGCCCTCTATATTTTTCTGCGAAGAAGGGTCGCTGAAAGAGCAAACGCTGGACATTCGGAGACCGAACATGAAAGAGAAAACACCGCAGCCAGTGGCAACACTGGTCAAAAAACTTCGACAAAGAACCGGACCGCAGACAGAGGTAGCGAGTAATACTGTCAAGAATCTGCTTCTCCGGTTTTCGACTATCTCCTTGACAATCACCCTCATCGCCTCACCTGCGGCAGCACAGACACCTGAGGGCTGTAACCCGCCAGAGAACCTACAACCCCTCTTCGATCTGTTGAACTCGATTACAGAACTCGCGTTCCTGGCAGGAGTCGGCCTCGCCACTCTCGGCTTCACGTCCGCAGGCCTGCTCCTGATCGCGCCCGGCCAGGACTACACCCGCTTGGGAAAGTCTGTAGCGAAGAACGTGTTGATCGGGTCGATCCTGCTTCTGTCCGCGAACATGATCACCAGCTACCTCGTCTCCCAGCTCGGGGCCAACATCTGCGCCTAAAGTCATGGTTTCGAGAAACATCACTCTCGGCGTTCTCGCGCTCGTCCTGGCTTCGACACTTGTGGTTGCGCCGGTCGCTGCACAGGAAACCACACAAGGAGAAGACGAAGAAGAGGAAGACCAAGGAATTGACCTCAGCGGCGTTACCGAAGCGATAGAGGATCTCGCGGACGCGTTCAACGACTTCACGGAGAACTGGGACACGATACTCGCAGAGACTCTGAAAAACGTATTCTACGAACCATTCCAGGTACTCGTAGGATACGCGATAGATCCTGTCGTTAATCTGCTAACCCTTACACCTGACGTCCATCCTAACCCGGCGGTAGAAGACGTCAACCGCGACGTCCTGATCATCACGTACGCGCTCTCAGGCCTCGTCTTCATCACGGCAGGAATCCTCCACATGATCGGCCCGGTCCTCGGAGTGACGTACGGAGAAGTCCGGAAAATCCTGCCACGCGTAGTAATCGCACTCATCTTCAGCACGGTCTCACTCCCTCTTCTACAACTTGGTGTAGACTTCACAGACGCGCTTACACAGGCGTTCAAACCCGCTGTCTTCGACACCAGCTTCCAACAGTTAATCGGGCTCAGCACAGGCCTCGTCCTCGCCTACATCATCCAGTCCCTGCTACTGGTTGCGGTCGCACTGCTCTTCCTGATAAGAGACATCTACATCCTGTTCGTCGCCGCAATCGCACCAATCCTCGCCTTGACCTGGAGTCTTCCCCGGGTCAAGAGGTACGCGGACACCTTCATCGCTGGCTGGTTCGCCGCACTCATGATCGCGCCCATGAACATGCTCGTCCTCAAGTTCTCCTTCGCCTTGATGACCGGAGCAGGCACCGACATATTCCAAGGCGTATCCAACTGGCTTCTCGGCGTAGCCTCCCTGCTACTGCTACTCCTCGTCCCGAAACAGGTGTGGGACGCCTCACAGGCAGCGGTCGGAATGGCATACGCCGCCTCAGGTACCGTGAAAGAACGCGCCCGGTCACAGGACGAGGAATCACTGTTGAACGAGGATCAAAAGGAACGCCTCAGGGAGCACCGGCGGAAACGCCGCGCCTCGAAATCAATGAACATCTCCTACCCCTGGAGGGATGACTCATGAGCGTCAAAACCCGTTTCCCCGGAAAACTGGAGGTACCGACCAAGCTCTTCGGCCAGTTCACCTTCCCGGATCTAGCCCGGCTCGGCACACCTCCAACCCTCGCATACTTCCTCGACCCGAACCCCGCCGTGATCGCGGTAGCCGCTGTCTCCGGGGTTATCTGGTACTGGTGGACGCCCTACAACCAGCACCTCGACCACCTGCTCTACCACGTCGTGAGATGGAGGCTCAACCACTCCAAGGTCAAAGGCTCGGAGATCGACCTGCGGAAAGACCGGTACTTCAAAATGGAGGACGGCACACCGGCAGCAGTCATCAAGGTGTCCCCGACCAACCTGGACATGAAATCCAGCTCCGAGAAAAAAGCTCTCGCCAACATCTACCAGAACCTCTTGGACACGGTCAACTACCCGATACAGATCCACACACGGCAACAGGAACTCGACCTCGACACGTACAGGTACAAACTCAAGGAGAAGAAAGCACCGCGGCAAGACCTGTTACAGGACTACATCAAGTTCTGCGAAGACCTGTCCAGCGGCAGTCTCTCCACCACGAACCACTACATCATCGTCAGAGGCGAAAGAACCACGGGAAGCCTCCTGCCGTGGAGCAGTTCCAAGGAGAAAGCGTCGAAAAGCGAACTCGACAGCCGCATCCGTGAAATCATCGACACCATCAACACCGCAGAAATACAGGCCGAACGCCTCGAAAACCGGAAACTGCACCGATTCAGGGAGAACCTGGAAAGCAGCGACCCGGAGATCGGCGTCAACTGGACATCGAAAAAGGACGGGTACACCAGCGACAACGAATACAGGAAAACCCTGTACATCTCCGAGTTCCCCGCCACACTCGAACTCGGCTGGCCGCTCCAACTACTGCGGACAGAAGGACTCGTCAACGTAACACAGGTCGTCAAACCTCGGGACACCGGCAAGACCACGAAGAAACTGCAACGTCTCTCCGAGAAACTGAACGCCGAGATCGACTCATTCCTCAGCCAGGGCTACAGGGGCACCAACAAGCTGGAAACACTGCTCGACGACACAGAGTGGATACTCGACCTCATCGCAGACAGACAAGCCAAACCCGTAGACTACGGCGTCTACATCACCTCCCATAGTTCCTCGAAGAAAACCTGCCGACAGACGCACAGAGAAGTCAAGAACCGGTTGAACACGCTCCAAGTAGAGTACAACCATACAGCGTTCCGGACCGACCAAGCCTTCGACACAGACCGGCCGCTCCGACCCGACAAACTGGACGAAACCCAGTTAGTCCCGACGACAAGCGCCGCAGCCGGGTTCCCGTTCGGAACACAGCAAACCAGTCAAGAACACGGCGTCATCTACGGCGTCGACACCAGCGACGACGCACCCATCCTCGCAGACCGGTTCTCCTGGTCCTCACATTCAATGGCGCGTATGGGGATGGTTGGCTCCGGCAAATCGTATGCGGCGAAACTCGAAGTACTCCGCTCCAAGCTCGTCTACGATGACCTACAAATCATTGTCGTAGATCCGAAAAAAGAGTACGACTGGGTAATCGAAGCAATCGGCGGCACCACCCACGTACTCGGAGACAAAGCCAAGTTTGACCCTGAAGAGACAGACGTCTGCTTCCAAGTCAAGAACCGGGGGCAGCGAGAAAACGTCGAAGGCCTGGTGGACCTCGTCGAGAACATCTACTACCACACCAGCAGGAACCAGAGAAAGACACTGGTCCTGATCGACGAAGCCCGCATCCTGATGAACGACGAGGAAGGCCGCCAAGTACTGAACCAGTTCGTCCTCGAAGCCCGGGACACCAACACCGCAATCACGTTAATCAGCCAGAACGCCTCCCACTTCACCTACTGCCGCGAAGGCCGGGAAATCCTCGACAACATGCCCGGCAAGATCTTCATGCGGCACGACCGCGTCCCGGAAGACGTCGTCGACTACTTCCAACTCTCAGACAGGGAGCGACAGGAACTCTACGAACTCAAAACCGGGACCGACTCCCAGTACAGCGAAGCACTCCTCAAAATCACCGGAAGGCTCGACACCCGTGTCAAAATCGAATTCACCCAGGTAGAACACAGCATCATCAACCGAGGTGAAGAAGCATGAACCCATTCAACCTGTTCAACCACACCGCCACACCCACCGAAGAACAGGCAGAAAAACTCCGAAACCCCAGGAAACGATTCCACACCATCGAAATCCGGCCGCCGAAGAACAGCGACACCCCCGCCGTCCCCGAGGACTTCGTGAAAACGATCACCGAGCTCCAGTCCAAATGGCTCGGCCTCAAGAACACGTCACCTGTAACCGCGTTCGAGATCAGGCGGACCACACCTGACAAAGTCAGGTTCCAATTCTCCACAGCCACGATACGGCTGGAGCGGAAGCTCCGGACACACCTCACCGATCAAGTACCTGGCGTCAAGTTCGAGGACGGCGTCCGAGGCATACCGGTAACCGGGGAAGACACTGTAGGCGGCGGATTACTCACCACCGGCAGGAAAGACTGGTACCCGCTCCAAACCGAATTCAAAGACCCTCCGATCAACTCCGTCGTCTCCGCGTTACACCGGCACGCGATGCAGGACACCCAGTTCCTGGTACAAATCCTGTTCCAACCTGTCATCGGTAAACCACTGCGACGGTGGTACTGGCGGCGAAGAGCCTACCAGAGAATCGGCTACCTGAGGAAAGAGAAGGAGAAGCTGTGGGGCAGTAGGAACGCAACTCCACGCGAAAAACGGCAGGCCGACGCTATCGAAGACAAGGCCGGTACCAACCGGTTCCACACCAGTATCCGGTTCCTCGTAATCGGAGCAGGAGAACACACCCGGAGCCGGGTAAAAGAACTCAGCGGCGGCTTCAACACCTTCGAAAACCCGGACACCGGCCAGTACCTCAACACGAAAACCATCAAGACACTCCGAGAATCCCGGATACTCGACTTCGCAGAAGCAGTAGCGGAGCGACGATTCAAGGGCTGGGGCAGAAGCTTCCAAACAAGCACCCGGGAACTCGCCGCGCTCGTATCGCTTCCCAACACCCCGCAGGAAAACATCCGATTCAGCAACCCATGAAACCTGGAGAAACCCGTAAACTCATCGAAAGCACAGAAAACCTGTCGACGACGTACCTCGGCACCCGGGAAAGCCAGCTCGGCGTCGAAGAAAACGTCGGCGTCAACGACGACTACCGGATGACCCACGTCCTCAACATCGGACCCACAGGATACGGCAAATCCCAACTCCTGACACACGTCGCCCTACAAGACGCAGAGAAAGGACACGGCCTCGCCATACTCAACCCGAAAGGCGGGCTGATAGACGAATTCATCGCCAAACTCCCCGAAGAACGCTTAGACGACGTAATCTACATCAACCCAGCCAGTGAACCTGTGACGCCGATCAACATCCTCGAACCACAGGTCACCGAGGACATGAACACAGCGCAACTGGAAAACCAGAAAGAGATCATCGTATCCGACCTCATCGACCTGTTCAAACGACAAAGCGAGAACTGGGGCGACCAGTTCGGACGAGTCCTCGAAACCCTGCTCCGCGCCCACCTCGACCTCAACATCAAACAAGACAACTCAAAAACCCTGGTCGATGTCTTCCGCTGCGTAATCCAAGAAGAACCTCTCACCGAACTAATCGACCAGACCCAGGACTCAGTGATCCGGGAACAACTCGTCCGGGTCAAAGAAGACATGACCTCTTACGAGATGGAGCCGTTGCAGCGCCGACTGAACGACTTCGTCATGAACCCGACCATCAGGAGAGTCATCGGCGCAGAAAAAAGCGGGCTCGACTTCCAAGAAGCCGTCAACAACGGGAAAATCATCCTCGTCGACATCCAGAAAGGAGAGGTCGGCAGCACAGTCTCCGAACTCGTCGGCAGCATCGTCATCACCAAAGTCTGGGCAGCAGCACAAAGCCGGATCACACAACCCGTAGAACAACGCATACCGTTCTTCCTCTACGTCGACGAACTCCAGAACTTCGCAGGAGAAGGCAGCAACTTCACCAAAATCCTCAGCGAAGCACGCGAATACCGGCTCGGCTGCTGGCTCGCCACCCAGTACCTACACCAGTTAGCGCCAGAGATGAAGAGAGCCGTCACCAACAACTGCCGCACCAAGATCTGCTTCAACCCTTCCGGAAGCGAAGACATCAACCAGATCACCGGGATGCTCCAAGGAGTCAAGAAAAAAGACCTGAAACGGCTGGGAAAGTTCCGCGCCGTCGTCCAGAAACCCTCAGAGAAAAACCAGAGAGACGCCGTCAAGTTCGACACATACCCGCCCTGGGAAGCCGACCACAGCGACGTCGACAAGATCAAAACGGAGAAAGCCGCCGCCCGCACCTCGAAAAAGACCCAAGTCCAGCTTGACCAGTCACTGGGGAACCAGGCCAACGCCGGACAGGAAACACACCAGGAACTCCTCGCCGCCGCCAAACAAGATCTAGAGGACAGGGGATTCCAGGTCAACCTGCTCTATCAGGACCACGAGGACGAGAAACCGGACGGCCATGTGCACCTCCCCGACAACGAGGTGGCGCACCTTGAAGCGGAACACTCCACACTCACCAAACCCGGCAAAGTCCTCAAGAATCTGCGTCGAGGCGTCGAGGAAGATCGAGAAGTGATCTTCGTCGTTGAGGAAGGGAAAGCAGCGAAACTGGAGAACATTGTCTCCGACCCCGTCAACAGGAGAGGCTCAGAGTACGAAGACCAGCAAGGCAGCTACAGCTACTACACAAACTCTGACGGCGAATCCATCACTGACGTAGAAGAACTCAGCGAAGCAGAGTACCGGATACTGGAACTCGCCGGCGACGAACTGGAGGAACAGGACGAGGTCGAAAACGAGTGCCCCGAACTGGAGCATAACGAACGCGAAGACCTGCAAAACTTCTGCCTCTACAGAGACGAAGACGGGTTCTGCTCAGCACTCGAAACACAATGCGTCCTAACCGCGAGCGATGACTGACCACGAACTCAGAGACAAAGAACACCTCATACTCCAACAAATCCAAGAAGACAACGACGACGTCCAGAAGATTACCTCGGCCACGACACTGGAGAACCACCACGTCACCTACGCCTTCCAAAAGCTGGAAGAACTCGGGCTCGTGGAAGTATCGAAACCTGAAGGCACGGTAGAACGCATAATCAACGGCCAGAAGCGAGTCTTCCAACACCCTAAAACAGCGGAATTGACGGAAGAAGGCAAGCAGTATCTCGAACGGACAGATCAAGACGAATTAGATACATACGAGAAACTCAGTCACCAGGAGATTGTAGAGAAAGTGCATAGGCTCGAAGAACAAGTAGAAGATTTGGAAAAGAAATTCGAGGTTTTCCGTGACCAAGTACAGAAGCTAATCTAGAGGTTGATCTCTGTCTTCAACCCCCTCTTCATCTTCTGGCTCGGCAACCCCATCAGGCTCTCTTTGCTGCTCCTCCCAGTTCTGCTGCCATAATTTCGTGGCCTCCAAGCTTTCCGCCTCGTGCTCCGTGTACCGTTCCCGTATCCTAGCAAGGAACGGAGTATTCACGCTGTCACCGGCGATTATAGCCTGGCCTGGAGTCAGTCCAGGAAGCTCCGAAAGGAGGTCTTCTCCAACGTCTTCGACTCCCTTCTTCACTGCGTCCTGATCCAGCGGGTTCTGAATCTGCATTATCACCTGCGTCTTGCACTGTGAGAGGACATCGTCATCGATCTTGCTCGGACGTTGACTGATAATTCCGATGCCGACTCCGAACTTACGTCCCTCACTCAGAATCGTGCTGAGAACCGGTAGTGACCGGGCGTCTCCATCTGCCGGGGCAAACCGATGTCCCTCCTCAAGTAATCCGAAAACCGGGAACTCCAGCTCAGATTCACGCCCCTTCTCGTGAGCAACCCTTTCCTGATTGATTTTCCTGAACAGGACACTGACCATCATCTGTTGATCTCGAAGATCCATCGTATCCAGTTGAAGAACGGTGCACTGGCCAGGTTCCAGAAGCTCTGAAAGCGAGAGATGGTTGCTGTGATCGAATAAATCTCTATCAAGAGCTTTGTCAATCCTCCAGTCCAATGCGCGTGCACTACTCTCCAAGTCTTTCTCCTCCCCGACCTCTTCTACCTTATCCTGAATGTTGTTGATAGAGATGTAGTCATCATCGTCTGCCTGAAGCTGGTTCCACGCCTCCGCAAGAACTTGTTCCTGAGGATCAGACGGATCATCGATGATTGAGAACAGATCACCTAACGAAAGCTCGCTAATCCGAATCTGAATGCTGTCCGGGCGCTTAATTTGGACTTCCGGAGCGTATCCATCATCTTGGAATTCATCGCTCAAATCGTCGTCTTCCATCTCCTTCAGAGAACCATATTCTCCGTGAGGATCAAGAATTAGTACTGCTGCCCGTGAATCAGGTTGCATCATCTCTTCGACCAAAACCGAAGCAGTGTACGACTTACCGCTGCCCGTCGATGCCAAAACAGAGAGGTGAGTCGATGCGAAAGCATCGATTGGCAAGTGAATCTCAGTCTGTTCCGGGGGTCGATGAATCAGGTCGCCAACGAAAGCCGAACCCTCACCAGGCTCAGCTTCAGTCAAATATTCTTCCAGGTCAGAATCGGACGCTAAACTGATCTCGGTGCCGGGTTCCGGAACAATCCGAGGATTCGTAAAGTCATCAAGCTGCTCGTCATAGTACCCTATAACCGTCGCAGTAATGTTGTACAGGTCTACACCCTCAGTGGAGATTCCGAGCTTGCGTGCCACAGCATCCGGAGAAACTCCCGGGTCAGCCATGAACTGGTCAGGGAACCCTCGTTGCTGCTCCCTGCCTGTCACACGAGCGAAAATCTTCTTCTCCTGCTCCTCAACTATCCCATCGTCGTTGCGAACCTCTACATCACTGTTGTAGTAGACGAACTCTCCTGTTTTGATCTCTGTGTCGTCAGGAGTAACGATAACAAACTCGTTTGAATCCTCACCGGGCTCAGAGACAATTCCGACAACCATCTACTCGACACCTCCCATCTTGGTCTGCCACTCCAGATTTTTCTGTATCACGTCTAATGCGTCCGCTTCTTCTGGTTTCTCCTGTTTCAGCCGATTCAATATCTGGTCGAGAATATCCTCGGCAAAGCCGCCGGCCACATCGACTATTCTCTGGTAGTACTCAAGTCGAACCTCACCATCAACCTCGTGGAATCGGATAACATCCTCCTCAGAAAGTTTCTGTACAACATCATCAATCTCTAATGTCCATCGTGGAATCGAGTGCTCCGGATCAACGAGATCGCCGTCTTCTATCTTTGCATGGCCCAGTAACGCTATGCCTGTAAGAACCTGCTTCTCATCAACGTAACTCGGCTGGAAGATGTTTTGCTCCTCGGGCTGAGCCAGTCGTGGCCCTGATCTCCCTTGATCTGGATCTACAATCTGGGTATCGTAGATAATCCCTATAAACGCCCGTTGATGGTCTTGAACCTCCTTCAGCACATATACGAACTGACCGAACTCAAAGTCGGTCGGCTCGGGGGGATTCTCCCGCATCGTCTCAGTGTATATTTCTCCGACGTAGTCGATATGAGAGTTTGAACCGATGATTGAACCGATCTCAGTGTCGTTTTCTAGTGTCATAGTATTATCTTCGCCTCCGTTTCTTCGATAACGCCTTGTTATTCCATCTAAGCTCGATGTCATGCTCATCAGAGAAGTCCTGATACATCCTCAGGAACTCCTCCCGATCCTGACGGCTGATGACAGCGTCAGCGTCCGCTGCTTGCAAGATCTCTGGATAACCACGCCCTACACCGCATTCCGAACGGATTACAGACATAACGTGGTCCACTAATCCTTCTTCCAAAATCCATTCTGGAAGGTCAAGACGGTCTAACTGTGGGCCGTCTCCGATCTGCATATAGGAGAATAGGATTCTCTCCGAGAAGTCGTATTCAACACCGTGGTACGAAGTCTGAAGCTGGTTTAAAGAGTTGTCCCGCCTCGAATTGAACAAGATCGTCCGGTCACCCCAGTTCCCAGTCATTTTTTCGAATATCTGATAATCCCTGACCGAACTACTTGCATCAATCAAACCCAGCTTCTCTATCATCTTCGCAAAATCACTGGCTTTAGAGCCCGCAGTGTAACCCACGACCGGAACCTCATGGTGCCTACTTGCTGCCAGTACTCTGGCCAAAGCTTCACCGTATCGTTCCCTGACTGGCTCATCAAACATCTGAGCGAATGACAGGATGAGAGGTCCATCGTAAAGGACGACAGGAGGTTCACTCTCGTCGCTGAGCTCTTTGATTTGTTTTTCCAGAACCCTCATTTCCGTCTCAAACCTTGACAACGGCACTTCCTCGTTATCCACCTGGATATGACCTGTATTCGGGTCTTCGAACAGTATATCCTCTGGTGAGAGTACACTCGTCTCTACACCGCGCTCATATTCCCCGTCCTCCATATGACTGTTCGAGAGCCATACCGCCTGAACAAGGCCGACAGGTTGTTCAAACTCTGTAACCGGGTCAATCTGAGAGCCATCGGCTGCAACCGTAGTTACACCGCGGAAGTTCTCTTTCGCCCAATTATTGACTGCCTCATGAGAACTCCAATCGGCACTTTCCTCGAAAGGAACTACTAGCTCGCCATCTTCACTGTACTCTTCTGTGGGTAAAGCACTTGGAAGATCGTAGTCCTCAAGCGCCTCCTTGATCTCCTCAGAAGAGAACTCCGACGTGAGATTTTGAGCGGCGTCCCGAAACTCTTCTACAGCTTTCTGGTTAATCGCTTTCTCGCTGAACTCGGATTTCTTATTCTCCAGTTCTTGAGCAACGTGGTTACGGTAAAGCGGCATTAGTCACTCACCACCTCAGTTGCTCCGTCGACTTTCTTTAGGGATATTGCGTGCTCAGTCACGGACTCGAACGTGTCATCGTGACTGATGACTGTCAACTGCTCAAAGCCTTCCAGTTCCTGCAACTGGTCAACCAGGTTCCGCCTCTTTTCATCGTCAAGGTTCGCCGTAGGCTCATCCAGGAACACGATATCCACATCACTCAGAAGCTTCAGTATAGCCAGCCTCACAGCGAGGGCAGCACTCATCTGTTCTCCACCGCTCAGCTTGTGGAACTCTTTCTCCTCGCCATTTTCCCGGATAACAATCTCGTAGTCGGTTCTCCATTCCAGTTGCTCTGTCGCAGTACCTCGAAGCTGACGGTAGATCCTATCTGCTTCTGTTGAAATCTCTTTAACCAGGATTTCAGTGATCAGTGGCCGGGCTTCCTGCATACTCTCCCGGACGAACTCACCGAACTCGTAGTCTTCTTCCAGCTTCTCGTACTCTTCCTGCTTGCCTTCCAGTTCCTCTTTTTGCTTCTCCATCTCCTCAATTTCTTCTTCCAAATCATCGAGGTTCTCCTGCTTTGTCTCGATAGTACCTTCAAGACTGCCGATATCGCCCTGGAGATCACCGATTCTCTCCTGGACCTCCTCGTACTCTTCTTCGTCGAATTGTTCTTCCAGCTCTTCAAGTTCGTCTTCAAGCTCATCGATTTTGTCTTCCAACTCTTCTATCTCTTTTCTGAGACCATCGACCTTCTCCTGGCGCTCATCAACCTTCTCCGCAGTCTCCTTCTTGCTAAGATAGGTCTCGTGAGCTTCCTCTAACTCATCCAGACGCTCATCTATCTTCTCAATTTCATCATCGAGACCTTCGAACTCTTCAAGCTCTTCTTCTTTCTCCTCGATTTCATCTTCCAATTCATCGAGCTCATCTTCAACCTCCTCAAGTTCGTCCTCAGCATCCTTATTGTTCTCGTAGGTTGCCTCGGCAGAATTGTACTCGCTCTGCGGATCGTCCAGTTTATCTAACTCTTCTTCAAGTTCGTCCTTTTCTTCGACTTCGCTCTCTAACTTTTCAATCTCGTCTTCCAGGCCTCCGATCTCCTCCTCCTTATCGTCTCGTTCATCCTGGAGGTCGCCGAGCTTATCATTGAGGTCAGGAAGTCGGTTAACCTGTTTTTCCGCATCCTCCGCCTCTTCGATCTCGTCTTCTAGCTCCTCCAGTTCCTCTTCTATCTCAGATATCCGGTCTTCAGCTTCTGTCTTTTCCCCTCGTTTCTCCTCCAGCACTTCTCCGCGATGTTCTTTGTCCAAATCCTGACCACAGGTAGGACATTCTGGCTCCTCAGTATCCTCTAACGTCTCGATGGCTTCCTCTAAGTCGTTGATACGACCCTCTAACCGTGACTTCTCGTCCCGAAGATTCTGCTCTTCTTCCTCTAACTCATCCAGCTCATCCGCTTTCTCTTCGAGATTCTCGATCTCAGAGATCTCATCTTCCAGGTCGTCAATCTCATCTTCGAGCTCGTCTAACTCGTCTTCAGCTTCGTTTAGTTCGTCTTCCTTTTCTTCGATCTCGTCTTCCAGGCTTTCGATTTCCTCCAGCCTCTCTTCTAATTCTTCTTGACGCTCGACATCGTCCTCAAGTTCCTCCATCTTCTCCTTCGCTTCCTCGGCGTCTTCGACGTCATCCTCCAAACCTTTCTTCTGCTCTTGGAGTTTGGTCTGCTCCTTCTCTAACCCGTTTATTTCGTCTTGGATTTCGTCTCGTTCATCTTCCTGATCACGCAGTTCATCGAGCTCCTCTGATTTCTCCTCGTATTCCTCGTACTCTTCCTCAACCTCTTCGACAGTCTTCTTGGCTTCTTCGGCCTCTTCCAACGCCTCCTTGGCGTCTTCTAAATTGTCTTCCTTGCTTTCGATAGTACTCTCTTTCTTGTCGATCTCGCCCTCTAAATCCGAGATTTCGTCCTCTAACTCTTCGAGTTCCTCCTCACGGTCCTCCAGTTCACTCTTCTCCTCCTGGAGGTCCTCTAACTGCTCTTGCTTATCGTTGATTTCCTGCTCCAGTTCGTCGTACTCCTCTTTTTTCTCATCCAGGTCTTCAACCTTGGATTTCAGGCCTTCAATCTCTGTCTCCAGATCGTTGATCTCGTCTTCGATTACGTTGTTAGCCTCCCGGAGCTCTTCCCACACCTCGTCGTAGACATCTACTTCGAGAAGGGGATTGAATACATCTTCACGGTTGCTCGGGGTTTTGGCGAAGTCTTCTGTGAACTTGGTCTGCGGGACACCGATACTGGACTTCCAGAGCGTTTCAAGATCCGTCTCCTCCGGTATGCCCAGATGCTCCTTCAGCCAGCCCAGTGTCTCCTTCTTGTCGGACAGATCTAGTTCATTGTTGTCGCTTTCACGGATCACCCGGTAAGTGGAGCGCCCGGCTCCTCTCTCCACAGTATATTTTTCTCCGTCCTTGTTCGAGGTGAAGGTTACTCGGACCTTTCCAGAGTTCTCACCGTTCCGGACGAAATCATCTTTAGTAACTCGCGTGTCCCAATAATCGAACAGGGCGAACCCTATCGCTTCCTGGATCGTAGACTTACCTGAACCGTTCTGCCCGATAATCGCGTTAACACCAGGCCGGAAATCAATCTCGTTAATCGAATCGTCGTAGCTTTTGATGTTTGAGAGTTCAACGTCGGTAATCCTCATTCCTGATCACCTCCTTTTTCAAAAAGGTCTCTGCGGCGTTTCTTGATAGTCTCAGCAACGGACTCTGGGCTTTCACCAGTCAATACGCTTCTCTTGACAGCGCTGAATGTGTCTGCGACTTCCTCTTCTTGTTCCCCGTACTGGGAATCTTGACCGGCTAACCGTTTGAATACAGCAGACTCAAGCTTGCCACGGTCAATCTGCCCTTCCTCGTCTCTAACCGCGTCCTCACCGCCATCAAGCTCCTGAATGATACTTGCAGTTTCCTTAGACTCGGTTGCATCGTTCAAATTGACGTACAAGGCACCGGTTTTCTCCTCAACAATCGCCTTCAAAGCGTCAGTATCCAACCGCGACCGACTGAACTGTAACAAGCCCTCTAATCGAAGTACAACGACAGGATCACGCTTCTCACCGGAACGCTGGAAGTGAGGCTTCCGCTGCACCTTCTCAAGATCCGAAAGATGTTCTTCCACCTCTTCAGCAAACTCTGACTCCAACTCATCCGGTGAATCGTGGGAGTCCACCTCGAAGTTTATTTCGAAGAATGGTCTACGCTTGGATTTATGGAACTCAGGTGAGATCCCATCATCTTCGACAGCCACAATGTAGTATCCGAGATCCCACTGTGCCTGTCGCGTATCATGCGCCTCCAGTGAACCAGGGTTAAACACCCAGTTGCCGTGGCTGTAGTTCTTGTGCAGATGGCCGAGGGCAAGATAGTCTACAACCTCCTCTACCGGCTCTAAAGCGTTGAACGAGATGCCACCACTCATCCCTGGGATATGACCTTCAACGCCGAAGTGACCGATCAGTACTGTGGCTTCTGGCTTGCCCTCCTCCTCGTTCACCCGCTCAATAGCTTCTGCAACGTCTTCGAGATTATCAGAAGTTCTCTGTCCAAGATACTGGAGGCCAAAGACCCGGACACCTTCCAAATCGACATATCCTGATGAGGTGCCTGGCTCCCCGAAATCATGTTTCTCGAAGACTGCTCCTTCCCCGCTGAGATCTGCCTCCAAGAGGATGAGCTTCCCTCGATTATGCAGGTACTCTAACCAATTCAGGTCCTCCTTGTACAGGTTAGCATCGTGGTTTCCACGGACAGCAGCAACCGGTATATCTGCATCTTCGAACCGGGACAACCCCTCCTCAGCGTCACTTAACGCACGAGCATTTACATCCTTGTTGTGGAACAGATCGCCTCCGAAGACAGCGAAATCTACTCCTTCCTCAACAGCCTCGTAAACCGAGGTATTGAACGACATATACATGTCGTCGCGTCTTTTCTTCACACCATACTGTCGGTGGCCGATATGCGCGTCTGACAGGTGAACGAACCGCGGACTTTGGTTTGATTCGGACATAGTTTGTAATCCTCCTTTAGTTTGTTATATCATTGCCATGTTTTCCGGGACATCGATTCCGGCGGACAGGTTTTCCCCGAGGTTTTGCGTCAGTATCTGCGGCAGCGCGTACTTTCCCTGACTGAAGATCGAGGACCAGTTCAAGTAGCTCAAATTGTAGTACTCTTTCAACAGGCTCTCTGCCGTCGGCTCCGGAACATCATCCCTGTTCAAAGAGACATGGTCGTTCGCCGTAATCTCCAGAGGCTTCGCCGTACCCCTCTCAGGCTTGTGCGAAACCAGGAGACCGCTCTCATCGCCGTAGATCATCGCGTTGCCACCAGCGACGTTGTCGAACCCGTTTCCATCCCGAGTGACCACACGCTTGTTCGGAGACTTGTTGACACTGACCACGTCAATAATCATGTCATCGGGAAGCAAGCTGGACTCATCAAGGATCTCAGAGATAGGCCGCTTCCCCTCACTCGGGACGCCCTCCCTGATCACCTTCTTCATCATCTTCTGCTCCTGCCAACCGATCTTACCGTCCTTAGCGAACACCAATCGCTTGAAGTGGAAGTCCTTCTCACCGCTCGTCTCTTGACGGCGGTGGAAAGCCGAAACCTTCCTCAATAGTTCGTTCAAGATGCTGTGGAAGACTTCGTCAGTCAGTTTCTCCCCGCCGGTCGGCTGGGCTCCGGTAGCGATGTAACGCCCGTAGGAATCCGTGGTGGCGCTGTAAGCAGTCGCCGCAGACTTCTTGTCCGGCCGTCGGGAGACGTCATGGTAGGCGTAACACGTACTGCCGGGCTCGACACCGGGTACGTGTGCATCTGCGGGTTCATCAAGAATCCACACCGCAGAACCCACCTTTCCAAGCTTCACGTAGACCTGGGAAGCCGTGTTGACACCGATGAAATATCCGTTGTCGTTGGCCAGTTTCACGACGTTCTTGTACTGGATCGCCTGCGCCGGAACCGGATTATTGCCAAACAACCGCTCGAACAGCTTTCCACGCGCCTGGAAGTACACATCCTGATCGTGGCCTGGTAGAACCACGAACGCGATCAAGTCAGAATCTATCGCATCTAACTGATCCCGGACCTCGGTAATCCGGTTGGCGTAGGTGTTGCTGTTCTGGCTTCCCACCTCGATGATCCCATCGTTGCCGACCTCACTGCAACGTGAGATACTGCCCAGGTTCAACTGGTTGTAGATACTTGCCAGTTCCTCAAAGCCGTCTCTGATTTCACGGCCGTCTTCCGGGGTGATGACGACGTACTCACCGCTGACCGGGCCTGCGTAAGGTCCGTTCCTCTTTAGTGACTTGTGAATATCATTGACTCCGGCCTTCCAGTCGTCACCGAGGCGGACATCGAAATCGTAGGAACTGCCGAAGCTCGGCGTATCATATCCGAGCTCTGTAGCAGTGGTGAGTTTGCTTAGATCAGCCTCCTCCCCGGTAAACTGCATCGAGTCGAAGTACTGGTCGATGGCCGTAGCAGCCTCCGAAACCCTTTGCTTCGGCCCCTTCTTCAGGTCATCTGGAAGCGAGCGTCCACGGCTGAAGCTTCCGAAGACAACAGACGTTGGGTATGGAAGCTCCATATCATAATCAGGGATGTAGATATCCAGCATCTCCTCGTCGTCATCCACGAACTCAATATCGTACTTCTTCTTCCAGTACTTCGGCGTTGGAAGACTTTCCCCGTGATACTCGAACGATTTGTCCCCGGCTTTGAACCCAGCACGGCCCACAAGTTCTCCGCTCTTCCACTTTGGAAGAACCTGCACATCAACACGCTCATCCGGGCTGCTCGCACGCTGAATGTCCTCCTGGGACAAACTCTCCATTATGCGCGTACACGGGTCAATAGAGACTGCTGGCTTCCCTTCGATTATCTCCGCCTGGATCTCGTAGGCCTCCTTGAAATCAGACGAGGGATCGAGGATGTCCTCGACCCTGACGTACTTGCGTCCGACCTTCTGAAAACCGTTCTCTGAGAGATGAGTTCGAACCCTGTTCTGCCAGGCTTCCTCAACCTCGTACTCCGTAGCCTTCTTGCTACCCAAGAATTCCGGGTTGAAAGTGTCGTAGGTGGCTCTAACCAGATCTAGTTCGTTACCGTCCGGGCTGATCAAGGTGATATCCCCTTCACTCTCCTGCGGTGCCAGAGCTGCGTCGACACCCATCTTATTCAGATTCGAGATGATTGCCTGGATAAACGAGATCCTGTCCCGTTTCTCATCGACAGGCAGACCGCTCAATTTGACTCGCCGCATCGAAGGATTCTCCGGCGCGTTCCGCATCTGGAAAATGTTAGTCATCATCATCAGTACTCACCTCCCAGCTTCTTTTGGAACGAGTCGATATCCAGGTTGGATACGACCTCGTCAGTGATGTACCGAAGAACTTCGACCTGGATGTCCGCTGGAATGTTTCGTCCATGAACCGTGACCTTCCCTTTCTCGTAGAAGGAGACGTTGTAGGTCGTGTGGTCCGGCAGGTCAACTCTTACCTTCTCCATTGGATCGTTCTCATACTGGTGCCAGATCTCTGTGTCTTGAAGACCGGGGATGTAACGGGCGGAGACGCTGTTAGGCTTCTGACTGGATGGCTTGAAATCAGCTTCCCGAACCTTGTTTGCCCGATCCACTACGCCTTCAAGATCGTCCTTGTCAAACTCGACAGCCTCGTAGGCGATGTCCGAGTCCAACAGGTGTGACACCATCTGGACAACCTCCGTTTCAACATCCTGGTTCGGCAGGTTGGCGTCGTAGGCCACGTAGCCGTTGCCGAGGAAGATGATAGGATACATGTCCGCGACCTTAATCGGCTCATCATCCCCCTCAAGCGTCGTGACCTCTGTCTCCTCTTCCTGTGCGTACTCGACGTAGCACATCTCGCCTTGGAAGGTTTGGAAACTTCGAGGTAGAGTGCCGCTCCTCAGGTCTGCGCTGGACTCCAGCGCCGACATGTTCTCTACGCGATTTTCGATCTTTTCGAGATCAATACCTTCGTTCCGTAATGGTAGTATCTTGTAACTAGCCATAGTACTCACCGTTTTGCATGATTCTGGTCTGTATGAATGGTTTAACCTGGTTCTTGACCCGGTAGTACGCTGAACGACCCTGCTTCTCCGACTCGACCAACCCCTCAGTCTGCAAGTCCTTCAGGTGATACGACACCGTCGACTTGTCCCTGTCCAGCAGATCAACAAGCTGAGACGGCCGGATACCATCCCTATGGTTCCACAACAGCATATGAGTCAGAATCGTCACCTTCGTATCCGACAACTCGTACACCGTCTCCTCCACACCGTCCAGATTCAGCTTCTCCGCCGCAGCCTCCACAGACTCCGTACTACCAAGCGTCAATTCCTTCACGAACGCTTCACGCAGCGAAGCCAACAACAGATCAGTGAAGACTCCCGGTATACCGGTACTGTACCGGTAAATCTCCTCATAGAAGCTCTCAGGGATAGCCACTCCTTCAATGGACAACACCCTGAGGATATGGTCCACCGCTTCCCGAGAATCCTTCTCCGAAAACGGAGACAAGTGGATCTCCGTCGAGGAAGGAAGCACAGCCTCAACGTCCTCTCTGTGGTGCATCCAGTACTCAGGAGTCCAGGACGTCACCAAGAACGCGTCATCAACAACACTCTCGATTATACGGAAAGACTCAATGAGGCTCTCCGACTCTGCCCACTCACAGTCATCAACATACACAACGACCTTGTCCAGGCCTCGAAGTTCGTCCCTGACCTCGAAGATTCTCTCCTCTTCCTCACCAAGCTCCATGAAATCGTCTGCGTGGTAGGATCGCTGCTCAATCTCCGGCTCGATTTGACCAAGCAGATTTGAAACTGTCTGAGTGAACTGGGTCTTCCCGATTCCGGACACGCCGACAACCGGGAGGTGGTATACGTTGCTTCTCCGGGAGAAAAACCCGATGTACTCTGCAACTTCCTCTAACTCCTCTTCGTGGTTTACTGCTTTCTCCGGATTCTCTCGGAAGTGCTGTGCCAAGTACTCATCGTCAGCCTTCTCTGAATCGATTCCGTGGTCCTGTAGCCAGGCCTCATAGTTGCTGATCTGGCCTTCCTGACCTCTCTCGAAGGCTTCTTGGAACCGGTTCAGTTTGTCTTGATCATCGTCCATTGGGTGGAACCACTCTCGCTTTCTCAAACTATACTCTATCAGCAAAACTATTAAAACCTTCCCTAGTTATTGCACTAGTAGACCAACTGACCGTTCCCAGGTCACACAGGAGGATGGGAGAGAACCTATGCCAGAAAACCCGAACACGATCTACGAAAACGCGGTACAGCTCAGCGAAGACGAAGAAGCAGAGATAGAGTTAGCCACACTCAAGACCAGAGACAACTTCGAGACCTACTTCACCGACGACGTAACCGACATACGCGCAATCACATACTCAGACTCACCTGAAACACTGCTAAACCTTCTCCAAGACATCGGCACAGACGACGTAAACCTCGAAGTCGTCGTCGGAGACAATACCCTCGACTACAGGAAGAAACTGCGCGGCAAGGAACAACTCGCAGAAAAACTCGAACGGCTCCAACGCGAAAATCGGCTGCGGATCTACCTCGCAAGTCTCAGAAGCAACGAAGTCCACTCCAAACTCTACATACTACAACACCAAGACGGCTCCCGGACCAACATCCTCGGGTCACCTAATCTCAGCGAACAAGGGTGGGGATCAACACGGCAGAAAAACGCGATAGCGGTCTTCCGTACCAACGGAAACCAGCCGCTGGACAATGTCTTCGACTCCTGGTACGATGAACACAAAGGCTACGCCGACCAGTTCATGGGAGACCTCACCGACCAGCTCGAAGAGGTCGACGAAGAAGAACGAGAAGAGATCATACACGCGTGGGTGGACGGCCGCACCACATCCCAGGAAGAAGAAGCCGAACTCGAACAGGAACTCACCGAACGTCTCGATGAAGCTAACGTCGAAAAAGCAACCATCATAGGTGAATTCGAGGACCCGGACCTCACCCTGGCCGTCAGCAACAACGAAAACCAGGCCGACCAAACTATCACTCAGTCCCTGAACGGATTCGATGACATCCTCACCGACCTAAGAGAAGAAACACGCTCCATCGACGCATCAATCGATGGCAAAACACTTCGAGCATCTCCCGGTGCAATCAGCAAACACTCGAAAGAGAAGTTCGGCGCACCGAAGATGTGGTTCAACAACAGCGACGAACTCATATTACAGACAGAAAACACGAGACAGCTCAAACTGACACGCGAACTCCCAGACGACCCTGAGAAAATCGATCAAGCCCTGGAATATCTGGAACAGTACTTCCAGACAGTGGATAAATTCGGGCGCACCGATCATCCGGAAGCTGTCAAGGCCCAGATGTGGGAAGCGATCATCTGGTTCTTCTGGGCACCGTTCATCAACCGGTACGCAGCAGTCTACAAGAACAACGGCATCGACCTCGACAAGTACCTGCCCAGCCTGTACGTCTACGGCGAACCAGGCAGTGGCAAAGGAACACTCACCCGGTACGCATTCCACCTCCTCTCTAATGGCCACGTCACAGAACCCAAAGACGGAGACGACCTGAACAAAACCAACCTCACCAGAGTCCGAAGAGTCGACTCCGTCTTCCCCGTTGTATTCGACGACATCGACCCGAACGACCTGGATATTGAGACCTACCTCAACTTCCGGCAGAAACACTGGACCGGTGAAGTAGATATTCCAGCACTTGCGTTCATCAGCAACGACAACCTGCCTCGAAGCCGGATACAGCACCGAGCCAAGATCCTCAACTTCGACATCCAGTTCAAAGACACGCATCAAACCGCGAAGTACGTTAACGACCTGACGGAGCGAAGCAACCCGTTGTTCACCTGGTTCGCGGAAATCTTCAAGGACAGAGATGTCATAATGCGGAGCCAGGACGCTGACACACTCGCAGAAGCCCGGCAAGTCTTCAAAGAACTCTACGACCAGGCAAACCGGGAACTACCAAGCTACTTCCCCGAAGAACCGGCGGAGAAAAAATACGACATCGGGAAATGGATGTGGGAAGACGCATACGAAAGCGACCTCGTCGAGTTCAAGCGAAGGAACGGCAATCTCATCGCCAAGTTCGACGACTCACTCAGCGTCTACAGCAGCGTACGGAAATACGCCCGCACCCTCCCCAACGAAGCACGCGCACAACAAGACGGCAACCAGATACAGATCAAAGCCGAAGAAGCCGTAGCCGACTGGTTCCCCTTCAACATAGACGAAGACAAAGGCTTGATCTCCCGAATACTCTGATGAAGCAGAAGACCGAAGTCATTTAAATCTGTGGTCACAATGTACATACAACAGGTGATTGTGTCATGGGCAGTACCAGGGTCAACTTCCGTCTCCCGGAAGACTTGATCGAGAAGGCGGATGTAGCGGCTGAAGTCAGCAAGAAAAACCGGACCGAGATCGTCAAAGAGGCGCTTCAAGAATACTTAGACGATATCGAGGACGACGAGAAGTTCAAGGAGGCAGTCGTAGAACTCTACCTTGACGACCAGATCGGGTTCGAAGTCCTCAAGGAGTTCATCGGAAGACAGGACGCCGAATCCGTCCGCGCCTCGAAAAACATCCTCGACCAAGGCGAAGATCTAGCCGACGCCCTCGCAGAACTGTAGTGATCCCTTGGCATGATTGTAGCGGATACAAGCGCACTAATCTCCATAACCTCAACCGACCTCCTCGACACCTTCCTAACAGAGTTCGACGTCCACACCACAGAACACGTAATCGAGGAGTTGGAGGACACCAGCGAATACGACGACCTGCATGGAGAAGCAGCCGACACCGTGCTCGGAAACCTGGACAAGATCACCACTCACCGGGTCAAGGGAGAGTTCACGTCTTCCCGCGTCGATCAAGGAGAAGGCGGCTGCGCACTCCTCACCAAGGAAACAAACGCAGAATTCCTGATCACCGACGACCTCAGAGCACTACCCGAACTCCAAACGATTGCGGACTCCCAGGTAGCGATCTCACCCATCGTCCTGAAAGCACTCGTCAAGAGAGACGTCCTCACACAGGAAGAAGCACTGGAGAAACTCGACGAACTCGCGGAGCAACGGGACTGGCTCGGCGCACCAATCTACAGGAGAGCACAGAGCTTGTTCGAGTAGGATCTAGTCGGGGAAGTATTCTGTAAAGTCTGTCTCTGTATCGTCTGGAGTCATGACAATACCTCGAATTATGAATTCATCTTCTGACCGGTCTGCGTATTTCTCCTTTTCTTCTTCATCCATTTCTCTCTTTTTCCAGGTGAGTTGGTCTCTTATCATCCCGTCATCCGTGATGTGTTCGGTGACCCTGGCCTTCTTATCCTCAGGGTTGTCAACGATGGATACTTCTCTTGTCCCAGCGACACCATCCAAGACTCTTTGGCAGAAGAAACCCCAGTAGGGTTCTCCCGCAATATGTTCGCACTCGCTATAATCCTCGCCGCAGATAGAACAGAGGAAATTTTCGACGTAAAGACCCGGGCTATTGAACTGTTGAGGCGGAAACACAAAATTCTCAACCATCTCTAACTTCCCCAGGTAATTCTTCACGTTACACTGTTTAGCGAGCTCGTGAGCGGATCTCGCGCTTCGAGCAGAGTCCTGAGCATCGACCAACGCATTCCAGGCCTTCCCCCAGTCTTCCCGTTTTAGATCTACCCACATCTTGAGATCATACCGAAGAGCATTAATCATGCACCTCAGCGCGAGAACCTGATTGGCTGCTTCTTCATCCTCCCGCTGGATTGCCTCCACGCGAACCTGAGCAGATTTTTCCAGGAGGTCGGAAAGATCTTTGATCGCCTCCTTCTGGTACTCTATTCCGCGGGGTAAAAAGGCGAATTTCTCACAGGACTGGACTGTCTCGGTGTACTCCTCAAGAAAGTCTTCAACTATCTCGTTCATCTTCCACCTCTACACCTACAACAGAAGCAATTTCATCTGTAACCTTCTCAAGCTCTTCCGCAGGCCCTTTATACGTAAGCCGGACTGTCTCTCCACTCTCCGTTTCCTGTTCAACAGTAAACTCGACGTCCTGGTCATACCTCTTTGAATAGAACTCTGAGAGCTTCTGGAGGACAAACTTGATTTGATCCCAATTATCCCTCACCACGGTATAGGCGAAGAACAGGGTCGGGATTATGATCTCTTCCGAGCGAAGAACCAGTGTCGAGGTATCCTCCTCAGTATCCAGCGAAACATAATCCACACCGTTTTGCTCCAGCAGTTTTCTCACCGTGTCCGTACCATCAGGATAAACGATGAACCGACGAGAATCCTGCTCCTCGATACCTGATGGAACTACAGAGACTCCATCAGGGACCTCGGCATCAATTGACCGAAACTGCTCTTTGGCCCCTGATCCCTCTTCGATCTCAATACTCATGTGCCGACACTCGAAATCAACAATAAAATATCATAGGGGTCGTCACCCATCGTTCTTCATCCAATCAGGCAATTCTACAGGATCGCTCGGTCTTTCTACTCCGCCATAGTCCATCATACAGACTCCTTCGTCTAAGACTCCGACGTTGATCTCTACATCATCGACAGTCCATCCCCGCTCGCTCAGCATTTCCTTCATCTGTTTGGGCGCGTCTGGATCGTACACGTATTCTTGTCCTGCGAGAAGATAGGCAACATCTCCACGATGGGGTGAAATCGGAGTCACTCTCCGCATTATCAGCCATTTGTACTCCTCTTCATCCCACGCATGTATCGGGGCGAACAAAGACTCATGCTCCCAGCCAAGTTCACATGCCTTCTCCCAGACTTTGATCTCCCGATAGTTGTGCGGCAACGGCTCTCCTGATACCTTGATTACAAAGAATGTGTCCGTCTCAGACTGCCCCAAGAACTCGTCCTTCACCAAGGAATCCGGCAGCGGTAGAATTTCCCGTCCACCAGATCCGCCACGAAACCTGGTTATGTCGTGTTCCTCAGCAAGTGGCTCTATAGAATCTCTCGCTTGAAGAGTTGTAGACAGTTCTTCGATGAACTTCTTACCTTCCTCGGTTAGAAGATTGTTGTAGTTCCGACTCATTTTTCCAGTTTTTTCAGATCGTGTCTTCGGAAGTGTAGGTCTGGTACTTCGCCGTTGTCCAACTTGACGGTGTACATGAAGTTGTCTTCCGGGTTTCCGGTTACTGAGGCGGCGTCGTCGAATTCTACGTCGATGATTTCGCCTGTCCTGCCGTGGTACTGGTTGTCGGGCCCGGTTTCTTTGTCGAGTATGAGTTTAACGCGGTCTCCTTTCTGGTATGCGTGCGCGATAAGTGGATCACTCTGTGGCTTGTTGGAGGAGTTTGTCCTGAGTTAGTGTGGAGATGAGAAGGAGTCGTTCCTGCGCGTTCATTTCTTGGAAGGCGTTTTTGTACCGGTTGATTGTGTCCCTGCTGACGTCGAGTTCGTCTGCTGTCTGTGTCTGGTTCTGTCGTGTGATTGCGTCTACGTATTTGGCTGCTGTTTCTCGTGAGAGCCCGTATTCTTCCAGTACTGTTTGCGTGTCCATCCTGCCTCTGTGCAAGTAGTTAGAAGATTGATTTTTATTAGAGAACTCCACGGACTCCGGATCTAGAAGGAGAAATGGGTGGTGGTGTTTAGAAGGGTCCATCGTTTTTCCTCCTCATGCTGTAGCTGCTGTGTCTGGTGACGATGACGTGGTCGAGTAGTTCGACGTTGATTTTCTCCAGTACTTGGTAGGCTTCGCGGGTGGTTTCGATGTCTTTTGCTGTGGCCGTGGAGCTGCCGGAGGGGTGGTTGTGTACGAGGATGGCTGCGCCGGCGTTGGTGACCGCGGCAGCCCTGACTACATCCTGTAAGTCGGTTTGAACCGAGTCCCGGCTGCCTAACCCGATTAGCTTGTCCGCGATGAACCGGTTGTCGTTGGTTAGAAAAGCGGCGTACAGGTGCTCTTTCTGCTTGTATTTCAGCGGTTCATACCGGTTGATGACGTCGTGAAGTGATTCGATGGCGTCCGGTTCCTGGTCCTGTATCTCGGCTTTGACCGTGAGGTTGCCGAGTTCCTGCTTCACTCGTTACCACCTGCCGGGTACTGGTCGAGGTGGTGCTCGTCGTGGTGTCGAATCATATAGATGAGTTCTTTCTTCGCTATCCGGGTAGCGTTCTCCGGCTTCAATTCGAGGCCCTGGGTTTCGGCAAATTCTCGGAGGTCCCCGCTGTGAGCGTCTTCTTCCCAGGCCTTGGCCTGGCGGTAGAACTTTTTCCCACCGATTCGCTTCACTTCCTCCAGTACTTCCTGGATTGCGACGTGCCGGGTGTGTTCCTCACTGGTTTTGAAGCTTTCACCGCATTTGCAGGTAATACCGTGTCCCGAGTCCAATACAATCACCTTATCTTACATATTGTCTATAACTTTTAAATAATTATCTTACATTTAGGCAGATAGGTTAGGAAAACCAGCACCGGAAACAGGTCAGAACACCGCCACCAGGTTAGAAGATTAGCTCTGAATCAGGCCTCACCACACCTCACCTGGTTGGACAGAAAGCCTTGAATCAGGCCGGAAAAACAAACGACTTACTACCGTATACGGGTTCCCAGGGAGAGAGGGTCAATTTAGTCTATGTTGTTGACGGCGTCTTGTTGGCGTGTGGTGGAGCTATGCTCGTATTTCTCCGTGGTTCTCTTGGATTTGTGTCGGCATTGTTGGGCGGCTACTGCGAGTCCTTCTTTTTCGGCTATGTAGGTCGCCGTTGAGTGGCGGATGCTGTATGGTGTGAGGTCTCTGTTTTCGAGGTCAAGGTTGGCTTCTTTGGCGATTTTGCGGAAGACGTCTCTGAATGAGTCTTTGTCGTAGCGGTTGCCGTACATGGTGAGCCAGAGTGCGTCTCTGCCGTCGTATTTTTCGCGTGTTTCGCGTTCTTCGAGCCACTGTTTCAGGATCTGACTGGTCTCTTCTTTCAACGCGACTATCCAGTTCTCCCGGTTCTTACTGGATTCTTCTCTCGGGATTCTCAGGACGCCGTTTTCCGTGTCCACCCACTGAACGTTGGAGCGTTTGATTTCGATAGGACGTAGGCCCGCATCGAGTGCGACGTGGATCATCGAGGTGTATTTGAAGGATCTGGCGCGTTCCCAGTCCTTCATCGTGACTTCTTCCTTCGGTTTCTGGAGTCTTTGTGAGAGGTATGTCTTCCATCTCTCGCGTTCTTCAGGGGTTACGGAGTTGTAGTGGGGTACACTTCCGTACTCCATGGCGGCCTCCCTCATCTTCCGGCGGTCGTCTTTGGTCAGGTAGTCCCGTGGAGTGTAAGTCGTACTGGGGTCGCTGTATTCGATCTCGGGTTCCCATTCCACGTCCTTGTTGCGGGCTTCGCGTTTCCACTTGAACAGGGTTTTACAGGCTTTCTGGTAGTGGTTCTTCGTGGATTCCTTCATGTCCTCGGTGGCGAGGTGCCGCATCCACTGGTCGGCGTGCTCCGTCGTCAAGTCCTGGATGTAGCGGCCTTTCCTGTCCCAGACGAACCGATAAAACAGGTCGAGGCGGTTCATCCTGTTCTTGACCGTGGAATGGCTGTAACCCGTAGCTTTGTCCGGGTTCTTTCCGAGTGCGAGCATCCATTCCGCGAGTTCTCGCCGGTGCTCGCGGTACGTGACCTCCTGCCTCGGGTTCAAGTACTCCTGTGCGTCCTCTGTGACGAGGACGATTCCATCGACTTTGTTCTCGTCATCGTGCGTCATCTTCGACACCTCTGTCTAGAAGCTAGGACTAGAGACCAGCAAATTTTAAATATATACTGTAATATGCCTGACTGTTCTCCGTAATCGCGTGACGGCGTCGGCCCGGGACAAAACCACCCGGGTACTCGTCCTTGCGCGGTGTACATTGTTTCACCGACGAAGAACCGGGTAACTACCGGACGTAACAGGGAAAGAGAGCCTAGGCCGGGATTTGAACCCGGGCTCTCGTCCTTACCAAGGACGCGCTTTACCTCTAAGCTACCCAGGCGCGTTCCGTGAGTTACCCCGATTCGTCTTTAGGGGTTTCGATTCGGCGCGGGCGTGCGAGTGGGGCACGTGGACGGGCCCGCGCCGGCGCGGTCAGGAATCGGCGGACGTGGTGACGCCGTCGCCGGACTCGTCGCCGAGATGGTCCGCGAGCGTCTCGACGCTCGTCTCGGAGAACAATCGCTCGGCGACCGAGAGCGGGTCGCCGGCCGCCGCACCGCCGGGCCCGTCCGTCCGGGCGAGGTCGGCCACGTACTCTCTGAGAGCGGCCGTCGCGCGCCCGCCGACGGCGGTCGTCCCCGCGACGACGGCGAGTTCGAACACGTCGACTTCGAGGTTCCGGTCCAGCGACTCGTCGCCGCTCGTCCGGCGAACGGTCTGGTCGCGACCGAACGCGCGGACGGTCTTGACCGCGCTGCCGGCGGCCTCGGTCCGCGCGAGCAGGTAGAACCCGCGTGCGACCATCACGTCGGCGACGAGGATCGACATGTCCGCCTCGATGTCGGCCGCGTTGGTCGCTTCCCCCGGGTCCACCGCGCCGCCGGCCTCGCCGACCGGGACGGCGGAGGGGTCGCCGACCTCGCCGTCGGGGACAGTCACGTCGCCGCCGTCGGTCATGCTCGCGTCGTCGGCTGACGGGACGGGGACGTCCTCGCTGTCTCGCTCCCAGGGTGGGTCCTGCGAGAGCACGCGGGTGAGCCGCAGTCCCTCGTAGATGAGCTGGACGCCGGCGCCGCGCTCGGCGACGGGGTCGTCGGGATCGGACTCGACGGTCGCCTCGGGGGCGTCGGCCGCGCGAGCGCTCAACAGCGTCAGCGCGCCGGGCGCCATCGACCCCGATTCGAGGCGCCCGCGGATCCGCTGGCGAAGGCGGTCGGGTTCGACGTCGCCGACCGCCTCGACCGCGGCTCGTCGGACTGCGGCGACTTCCTCCATTGCCGTCGACTAGCGGAGGGAAGGGCAAAGACCTTTGGAAACCTCTCACCCACGAACGCCCATGTCCCGCACGCTCGCCGCGGTTCGGTCCGCGCCGACCGCCGTCGCCACGCTCGCCCGCCGCCCGCCCCGGAGGTGTCGCCGGTGATCGCCACCGCCCGCGAGGGCGATGTCTGCGTCCTTACGCTCGACCGTCCCGGGAGACGGAACGCGCTCACGCTCGACGCGCTCGACGCCCTCGAGACGGCCGTCACGAGCGCCGACGCGCCGGTGGTCTCCCTGCGGGGCGCGGGATCGGCGTTCTGTGCCGGCGCCGACCTCGACGCCGTCGCGGGCCTGCCCGACCGCGAGGCCGCCCAGCGCTTCGCCCGCCGGGGGCAGGCCGTCGCGCGAGCGATCGAGACCGCCGACCCGGTCGTCGTCGCGGGGGTCGACGGCGCGGCCCGCGGCGGCGGCGTCGAACTCGCGCTGGCCTGTGACCTGCGCGTGGCGACGCCCGAGGCGACGTTCGCCGAGTCAGGGGTGACGCTCGGTCTCCTGGGTGCCTGGGGCGGGACGGTCCGACTCCCCGAGGTCGTCGGCCGGGGCGAGGCGATGGACCTGGCGCTTTCGGGGCGGGTCGTCGACGCCGACGCGGCGCTCCGGATGGGACTCGTCTCGCGAGTCGTCGACGACCCCGGCGTAGTGGCTCGAGAAATCGCGAGCAACGACGCCGGCGCGCTGCGGGCGCTGAAGCGGCGCCTGCGCGACGACGCCGACCGCGAGACGCGCGAGCGCCGCGAGGCCGCGGCCTTCGCGGACCTCCATGCGGACTTCGACCGCTAGTGATCGTCCCCGTCGCGGTCGAGCGCGACCGCCCACCCCCGTCGAACGGCCGGCCAGTGTGCGAACTGTTCACATTCGAACCGAAACCGTTGAAAACACCGGTCCCTCATAGAGGGGTAATGCCGGACTGTGACTACTGTGGGGAGTCGTTCTCGGACGAGGACTCCTATCTGGACCATCTCGCGGCGGACCACCGGGGCGACCTCGGATCGATCGACAAACGCCGCGTCGCCGCCCACGAGGGCAGCGGGGAGGGCGGCGGCTTCCCGCTGGGGCCGGCGATCCTCGTCGGGCTCCTCGTCTTCGCGGGCGCGGTCGTGGTGTTCGTCACGTTCAACTTCGGCGGGAACGGCACCGCCAGCGCGGGCTCGCTCCCGGACAGCGGCGACGACTCGGTCATCTCGCAGGTCCAGACCGAACCGGCGACGAGCAACCAGCACGTCTCGCGCGATACCGACGTCGACTACCAGCGCATGCCGCCGACGTCGGGCCCCCACTACGGGTCCCAGTACGCCGTCGGCGCCGGCTTCTACACGGAGCAACGCCCCCTCGGCGGCCTCGTCCACTCGATCGAACACGGCGCCATCGTCGTCTACTACGACCCCGCTACGATCCCCGCCGAGGCCGAGGAGAACCTCACCGACCTCGCGAACAGCTACACGGGAGCCTGGCGGAGTTTCATCGCCGTACCGACGCCGGTCGACGACCCGAACGCGACGTACGTGCTCACGGCCTGGGAGAAACGGCTCACCATGGACGAGTACGACGAGGACACCGTCCGCGCGTTCATGGCCGAGTACATCGGCCGCGGCCCCGAACGGAGCGTCCGCTGACTTCGCTCGTCAGAACGATGTTTCGATGACATAAAATACCGTAACTACTATCTCGCCGAGAAGACTCACTCCGGCTGACGATGTTCGGACGCCTTCGACGGCCGGAGTACACCGGCGAGAACCGATGTCTCCCCTGTACGGTGGTAAACAGCCTGATCGCGGTGGTGCTGGCGGGTGGCGTCGCCGGCAGCCTGGTGACTGCCGGCGGCACTGGCACGTCGGTTGCGCTCGCGGTCGGCGGGTCCGTTCTCGCCGTCTCCGCCGCGCTGATCTACCTGCGGGGGTATCTCGTTCCCGGAACGCCGGCGCTGACCAAGCGCTACTTCCCGGCGTGGCTCCTGGGTCTCTTCGGCAAGGACCCGACGCCGCCGGGCGCGGTCGGCGGTGGGGTCGGTGCGGGGAACACAGCGGGCGCCGGCCGGGCCGACGCGGGCGAGAGCGGGGGCGAGGCGGGCGAGAACCAGGCCGAGGCCGGCGATCGCGGCGAGGAGATCGACGTCGAGCGCGTCCTTTTGTCGGCGGGAGCGGTCGAGCCCTGCGAGGACCGCGAGGACCTCTGTCTCACCGAGTCGTTCCGGACGGCGTGGAACGCGGAGATCGAGTCCGTCCGCGAGGGCGGCGTCGACGCCGAGACGGTCGTCCGAAAGCTCGGGCTGACCGTTTCGGAGTGTTCCATCGCGGAACACGGCGACGGACGGGTCCTCCGGGTCGCGCCGACCGAGGAGACGGCCGACGGGCGACGCGTCGGTCGCCAGCGCACCGTGGGGAAGTGGCCCTCGGAGGCCGCGCTGGTCGCCGACAGCGCCGCCGCGACGGTGCTCGCCGACCGCTTCGAGGCGTGGGGCGGGCTGGACCCCGAAGCGAAGGGGGAGGCCCTGAGCGGCCTGCGACTGTTCCTGGTCGACTGTCCCACGGGCGAGGGCGGCGTCGAGTTCGGCCAGGAGACCGTCGAGTCCTGCTGTAGCACCCACGAGGTGGTCGCCGTCACCTGCACCGAGACCGACGAGCGGCTGTTCGAGCAGCCGATCCCGGAGTGAGCGCGTTTCGACGGTCGATCCTGTTCGAGAGGCTATCCGACGAGTGTCGACCGCTGACGACACCGTTGCAGTGACCCCAACCGGTCCGATCGCAGCCGATCCGACCGCGACAGCACTTGATCCTGAGAGTCGAAAGCCCTCGCCCCGCTCGCTACGAGTCACAGCTACCGCAGTCGATCGTGTGCGTTGAAAGCCCTCGTCCCGCTCGCTACGGATCACAACTACCGCAGTCGATCGTGTGCGTTGAAAGCCCTCGTCCCGCTCGCGGTCGCTGAGCGGGATATCCGCGCTCTCCGCACCGCCCGCGCGGATACTGGCCCGCTCACCGACTAAACTGCACGCGAGCGCGCCTCGCCCTTTCAGTCCACCAGGACCGCACAGCACCACACCGCAGAAGGCCACATACCTCCCCAGCCGATTGCGTTGCTCGTTCCTGCGCTACTCATCCCTCGCACGACTTCGTCGCGCCACGGAGGGCGCGACGGCGCGCGCCACCGCATCCGCACCGCCACTGCGTGCCCCGCTGCCGCTCTCGCACCGCCACTGCGTGCCCCGCCACCGCACTCGCACCACCACTGCGTGCCCCGCCACCGCCGCCGTCGGGTCTGTTGTCGGAGGAATCGGCGCTGTCGGATGGCCGGTTCGGTTCCGTCGGCGGTCGGCGCGGTCGGGTACGAGCCACACATCGTGGGCAGCAAAGTTACCTGTCTCCGGCCGTAAGGTGCGATACCGAATGTCAGTCGGTGCCGAACGCACTCCCCGCAGGTGGTCGCGACGGCGCGGGTTGACGTCGCGGGTCCCCGGCGGACGTAGCCAGCCATGACAGACACAGACACAACGGTCTCCGGTCGCCAGGAGAGTACGGTCGAAGACGTCGACGACGCCCGCGCGGTCGCCGATCGGGTCATCGAGAACGTCGAAGACGTGATCGTCGGTCACCACGAAGAGATCGAGCACATCCTCACCGCCCTGCTCGGCCGCGGGCACGTCCTCCTCGAGGACGTGCCCGGCGTCGGGAAGACGATGCTCGCGCGCGCAGTCGCCCAGTCGTTCGACGGCACGTTCAAACGCGTCCAGTTCACACCCGACCTGTTGCCCTCGGACGTGACGGGCGTCAACGTCTACAACCAGAAGACCGAGACCTTCGAGTTCCGCCCCGGCCCGGTCTTCGGCAACGTCGTCCTCGGCGACGAGATAAACCGCGCACCGCCGAAAACCCAGTCCGCACTGCTGGAGGCCATGGAAGAAGAGCAGGTCACCGTCGACGGCGAGACCCACAAGGTGCCCCAGCCGTTCACCGTCATCGCCACCCAGAACACCGTCGAGCGCGACCGCACCTACGAACTACCGATGGCCGAACTCGACCGGTTCATGAAGAAGCTCCGACTGGGCTACCCCGGCAGCGACGACGAGGCGGCGATGCTCGACCGGGTCGTCGGCCACCACCCGATCGAGGACCTGACCGCGGTCGTGAGCCTCGAAGACCTCCAGGCCGCCCGTGACACGGCCGCGGCCGTCACCGCCGAACAGGCCGTCCGGGAGTACGTCACGCGACTCGCGAAGTTCACGCGCCGGCACGCCGAACTCGGCGTGAGTCCCCGCGGCGCGCTCGCCGTCTTGCGCGCCGCCCAGGGCCGGGCCGTCCTGGAGGGGCGGTCGTACGTCATCCCCGACGACGTACAGGTCGAGGCCCGCGTCGTCTTCCCCCATCGCGTCCGAACGAACACGACCGAGACCACCCCCACCTCGGTCGTCGAGAACGCACTCGAATCCGTCCGCGTCGAGTGATGAACCTGACAAAACGCGGGTACGGCGTGCTCGCCATCGTCGTCGTGGCGGAGCTGCTCGCTTTCACCTACGGCGCCCGCGCGCTCAACGCCATCGCCGCGCCGGCAGTCGTCGCGCTGCTCGCGGGGCTCGTCATGGTTCGCCGGACCGAGACGCCCACCGCCGAACGGGAGTCGGTCCCGCCGGGCTTCCCCGGCGACACGCGGACGATGACCGTCGACGTCGACGGCGCGGGCGTCGCGTCCATCGCGGAGTCGGTCCCGGAGGGGCTGACCGTCGCGGAGCCACGCGTCGAGCGGACGCTCCCGGCGACGATTACCTACTCGCTCGCCTGCGACCGACGGGGCCGGCACACGGTCGGTCCGCTGACCGTCGGCGTCCGCGACGTGCTCGGCCTGTTCGAACGAACCCACGAGGTCGGGTCGACCGCTCGCGTGCTCGTCTACCCGCCGGTGTACAAACTCGCCGGTCAGCAACTCCTCCGCGAACACCTCCTTGACCGCACGGAACTGGAGCGCCGGGAGTTCGACACGCTCCGCGAGTACGCGCCGGGCGACCCGCTCCGTGACGTCCACTGGAAGACGACCGCGAAAGACCCCGACGGGATCTACGTCACCGAGTTCGCCGATCGCGAGATCGACGAGGACGTCGTGATCGCCGCGACGAGCGAGCAATCGGCCGCCGACGAGATGGCGACCGCCGCGGCCAGCATCGCCGTCATGGCCCTGGAGGCGGACCTGGGCGTCGAACTGCGCCTGCCGGAGACCGACGTCCCGCTCGGCTACGGCCCGACCCACCGCGAGAGCGTCCTCGAGGCGCTCGCGACGACCGACGGCGGCCCGCTCTCCGAAGGGAAAGTCGCCGACGCGGACGTCCACGTCGACGCCGACGCCGAGGGCGTCCGGGTCGCCTTTGGCACCCACACCGAGACGCTCGACGCCATGACCGTCAGCCGCGAGAACCCGCTGGCCTCCGGGGAGGTGGGGACGTGAGCACCGACACCGGACGCTTCGGGCAGAGCCGCGACGAGGACGGGCCCGAACTCGCGCGTCTGCTCCGACTCGACGTCGACGCCGTTCGGCTGGTCGCGCTCGCCGGCGTCGGCCTGCTCGTCACCGCCTACGCCTCCGTGTTCCACGAGTTCATGACGGTCGCGGGCGACCCCGACACGTTCCTCACGCTCGCGGTCGGCGTCCTCGTCGCCGCGACGGCGCTGTCGGGGGTACTTCGGGTGCGAACCGCGACGATACTGGCCGTCGGCGGTCTCGCGACCGGCCTGGCGCTGTACGTCGTCTCGCTGCCGAAGACGCCGCCGCTGGGTCCGCTCGTGACCGACGCGGTCGGCCTCGCGACCGGGCGGTCGATGCTGCTCATCACCAACGTCGACGTCTGGGTGTTCGCCGTCGCGCCCGCGCCGCTGTTTCTGACGTGGTATCTCGCGCTCCGGCGCTGGTACGTCGGCTCGGTGCTGGTCGGCGGCGCCACGCTCTCCTTTCTGGTGTTGACCGGTGACGCCACGAACATCACCGCGTTGCTGGGCGTGCTCGGCGGTATCGTCGCCGTCGCCGTCGGCGATATGGACCGGCGGGGCGACTCGCTGGCCGCCGCGGAACCGCTCGCGATCTTGCTCGCGGCGACGATCCTGCTGTCGGGGCTGGCGCCGGTCGTCCCCGGCGGGTCGGGCGGCACCGCCGACTCCTGGACGAGTTTCCAGGACGGCGGTAGCGGGCCGAGCACCATCGAGGGGAGTCTCGTCGGCGCCGACGAGGAACTCGGCATCCAGGGGTCGCTCTCGCTGTCGCCGACGGTCCGCTTCCGCGTCCAGAGCGACGAGGAGGCCTACTGGCGGGTCGGGAGCTACGACCGGTTCACCGGTCAGCGGTGGCTCCGGACCGGGGACTCACGGGGGTACAGCGGCGCCGAGTCCGGCCCGCCGGGCCGGAGCCGGACGGTCCGCCAGACCGTCACGCTGTACGACGACCTGCGCGTCCTGCCGGCGGCCTGGAAGCCCGTCTCGGTCGGGAGCGGCGTCGCCGACCAGGTCCGCGTGACCGAACAGGGCGGCTTCCAGCTCAGCGGCTCGCTATCGGCCAACGAGAGCTACACCGTTCGCAGTCGCGTCCCGGAGGCGGGGCCGCGAACGCTGCGCGCGGCGGGGACGAACTACTCCGATTCGGTCGCCAGCCGCTACACCGAACTGCCCGCGAACACGCCCGATAGGGTCGGCGAGACGACGAGTCGGCTGACCGCGAACGCCGACAACCCCTACGAGACCGCGCAGGTCGTCGAGCGCTGGCTGGAGAACCACAAGTCCTACTCGCTGGACGTGGACCGACCGGACGGCAACGTCGCCGCCAAGTTCCTCTTCGACATGGACGCGGGGTACTGCACGTACTTCGCGACGACGATGGTCACGATGCTGCGGACCCAGGACATCCCGGCGCGGTTCGTCGTCGGCTACACCGCCGGCGAGCGCGTCGCCAGCGACGAGTGGGTCGTCCGCGGCTACAACGCCCACGCCTGGGTCGAGGCGTACTTCCCCGACGTCGGCTGGGTCCGCTTCGACCCCACGCCCTCGGGCCCGCGCGAACAGGTCGAACAGCAGACCCTGGCGGACGCGCGAACCGCGAACCAGACCGACGTCGACCTGAACGACACGGGTGGGACGGAGTGGACGCCGACGCCGACGGTGACGCCCGCGCCGCTGACCCCCCGACCGAACACCCCGGTCGGTCGCGGCCCCAACGTCGTCAGCCCGACGCCGATCACCCCGCCGGACGTCGTCACGCCCGGCCGACCCGGCATCGGGACGGTCGGCGGCACCATCGACTTCAACGGGACTGTGACGGGCGCCAACGGGACCGTCACCGGTGACGGCGCCGGGTCGTCGGGGCCGTTCGGCGGTCTGCCCGACCCCTCCCGCGAGGAAGCGGCGCTCGGGAGCATCTTCCTGATCGGCGTCGCCGTCGGCCTCCGCCGCACCGGTGTCACCGGGCGGGTCTACCGGGCGATCTGGTTGCGCTATCAGCCTCGCGAGGACCCGCGGACCGACGCCGAGCGCGCCTTCGAGCGCCTGGAGTACGTCCTCGCCGAGCGGTATCGCCCGCGGAGAGACGGCGAGACGGCCCGCCAGTACCTCGCGGCCATCGGCGCCGACGAGCGCGCCCGGGCGGTCTCGGAGATCCGCGAGCGCGCCCACTACGCCGGCGAGGTGAGTCGTGAAGAGGCGGACCAGGCCATCTCGATCGTCGACGAGATCGTCTCCGGATAGCGAGTCCGACTGTTCGCTCGGCTGTAGTCGAATCGGTTCGGGCACGCATCCACGGACGGCGTCGGATCGGTCCTCCGACGGGAGCCGTTCTGGCAGACCCACCCCGCCGCAGTCCGGCGGTATTGCGCGACTGCGGTCCGCGTGTTAATTCCCGACAGTGTTTAATAGGTTGATTTCGTAGGCCGATGCGTAATGTCGGAAGTCTGCTCGACGTGCGGGCTCCCCGAGGAGCTTTGCGTCTGCGAGGACGTGGCCAAAGACTCCCAGGAGATCACCGTCCGCATCGACGAGCGCCGTTACGGGAAGGAGGTAACGATCATCGAGGGGTTCGACCCGAAAGACGTCGACATGGATACGCTGTCTTCGGACCTCAAATCGAAGTTCGCCTGCGGTGGCACCGTCGAGGACGGCATGATCGAACTCCAGGGCAACCACACTGGCCGCGTCGAGGATTTCCTTCGGGACAAGGGATTCAACGTCGCCTGACCCCATCGGACTCTGTCTGCGGGCTCGCACGCCGAGCGTCTGCCACGTACGCGGTCGACTGACTGCGATGGCCGTCTGACAGGCTTATCACGTCCGATACCCTATCGGGACGCGTGCTGTCGGACACTGCCGGCGTCCACCACGTCTCGGTCATCGCGGGCGACCCCCGCGCGAATCGGCGGTTCTACACCGACGTGCTCGGGCTCCGCTTCGTCCTCCGGACTGTGAACTTCGAGGACCAGTTCACCTACCACCTGTACTACGGCGACCGGCAGGGCTCACCGGGGACCGTCCTGACGTCTTTCCCATACCCCCGCGAGGTGCCCGGCCGCGACGGCAAGCCCGGGATCGCCTCGGTCACCCTTCGGGTGCCGACCGACACGCTGGAGGCCTGGCGCGAGCGCCTCGATGCCCACGAGGTCACCCACGAGACGGTCGACCGCTTCGGCGACGCCGCCGTCGCGTTCACTGATCCCGACGACACCCGGATCGAACTCGTCGGCGTCGACGCGGCCACCGCGGACACCGTCGACGTGTCGGCCCCCGCCGACGGCCCGGTCCCACCCGCCGAAGCAGTTCGAGGAATCGACGGCGTCGCGGTCCGGTCGACGAGTCCCTACGCTACGGCCGCCCTCCTCCAGACGTTCGGCTTCGAGCAGGTCGCCGAGTCCGAGAACCGCGTCCGCTATCGGCTCCCCGGCGGTCGCGAGTCGGCGGTCGACCTGCTGACCGACGACGCCCCTTACGGCCGTGAGGGTCGCGGGTCGATCCACCACGTCGCCCTGAGCGCCGCGAACGAGGCCGAACTCCACGAGTGGCGCGACCTGCTCGCGGAGCGCGACTACGACGTCTCCCGCGTCAAGAATCGTCACGTCTTCCACTCGCTGTACGTCCGCGATCCGGGGGGCATCCTGTTCGAACTCGCCACCGAGCGGCCGGGGCTGGGCGTCGCCGAGCGCGAACCCGACCCCGCCGGAGAGCTGTGGCTGCCCGACTCGCTCGAACCGGACCGCGAGATGATCGAATCGCAGCTGCCGCCGCTGGACGACGAGGACCCCGCCGAAAAATGAGCGACGGCCCCCACGCCGACCGCCACGGCGGCCCTCACGCCGACCAACCTATCGAGCGGGCGGGCGCGCCGCCCACGGCGGCGACCGCTGCGGTCGTCACGTGCCACGGCCGGGGCGACTCTGCGAGCCACTTCCTCAGGCTCGCCGACGAGTTCCACCACCACGGCGCGATGTACCTCGCGCCCGAGGCCGCCGGCAGAGCGTGGTATCCCGGCCCGCCCGACGCGCCCGCCGAGCGTCGTGAGCCCTGGATCTCGTCGGCGTTTCGGCTGCTCGACCGCGCTCTCGAAATCGCCGCGGACGCCGGCGTTCCGCGACGCCGGGTCGTCTTCGTCGGCTTCTCGCAGGGCGCGTCCGTCGCCGCCGAGTACGTCGCCACCCACGCCGAGCGCTACGGCGGGCTCGCGGCGCCCGCGGGCGGCCTGCTCGGCCCCGATCCAGCCGGAAATTCCTGCGACGGCACGCTCGACGGGACGCCCGTGTTCCTCGGTTGTGGCGAGGACGACCCGCACGTCACCCCCGAACGGATCGAGGCGTCGGCGGCGGCGTTCCGGGCGCTCGATGCCGACGCGACCGCCGAGACCTACGCGGGACTCGGCCACGCGATCAACGACGCCGAGATCGCGGCCGTCGACGAACTGGTCGGTAGTGTGGTGTAGGATCGGGCCCGCTCAGTATACCTGCGAACCCACTTTTTCCGGCGGAGAGCTCCTCGCGGCCCTGCGGGCCGCTGCGGGGATCCTCCGCCGCAAAAACGAGGGGAAAAAGGCCGGACGGCGCGCTCGCTTCGCTCGCTTGCGTCCGGTGAACCGCGCCTGCGGCGCGGATGCTGGCGTGATACCTTCGCCACCTATACCGAGCATCCGCGCCGAGCGTAGCGAGGCGCGGTTCGCCGTCAGAGCGGGGCTCTGACGAGCCTCGCGCCGTTGCACTCCGCGAGACACCGCCGGAGCGGGCGAAGCCCGCGGAGGCGGCCTTTTTCACCCATGTTTTTGCCGTCCGGGTTCCCGCAGGCGCGCGGAGCGCGCCGAGGAAACCCGGGCGGGAAAAAGATGGTCTAGAAGAACTGAAAGAGGTCGTCGCGCTCCTGCTCGTGGAGATGGTGACGGACGGCCTCGTTCAGCGGTTCGATAGAGCCCCGCTTGGCGGTGATGGGGGCGATGACTTCCTGCCACTGCTGCCACGGGGGTACGAGGCCGAGGCGGTCGCAGATCTCGTCCAGGCGCTGGTCGCGGTCGTCGACCTTGTCCATCTTGTTGACGGCGACGACGGTCGGAACCCCGACGTCACGCAAAAAGTGGAACATCTCGACGTCGTAGGGGACTTCGTCGGGGCCCGAATGACGGTCGATGATGTCGACGGCGGCCTTGCCGTCGACGACGAGGACGCCGACGAGGATCTGCTCGGCGTGGGTCTCGATGTAGCGGACGATGTCGGTCTTGGTCTGCTCGCGGACGTCCTCGGGGACGCCGTCCATGAAGCCGAACCCGGGCAGGTCGGTGATGACGAAGTCGGGGCCGGCCCAGTCGAAGTGGTTGGGCTCGCGGGTGACGCCCGGGCGCTGGCCGGTGTCGAAGGTGTGACCGGTCAGCTCGCGCATCAGCGTCGACTTGCCGACGTTGGACCGCCCGACGAGGACGACCTCGCTCCCGCGGTCCGGGCGCGTCTCGAACATACCCCTCGTAGCGCGCGAGCGCCGAAAAGCCCGCCGTTCCGCGGTCGCGGTCCCGGCCCGCTGCCGACCCCCGAGACAACAACCGCTGTTTCACCGAACACCACACATAAGCGAGTCCGTCCCCGAGTGCGAGACAGATGCGCCGCCGTGAGTTCCTCCAGGCCGCGGCCGGGACCGCCGGACTGGCGGGCCTGTCCGCGAGCGCCCTCCCCGCCGCAGCCCACGGATTCGACCGCCCGCGCCCGGCTACCGACGGCCACTCGACGGACGACCGGTCGGCCGCCGGCAGCGTGGCGACCGACCACGGCGACTTCGGACCGCTCGGTCGCGTCGCCGTGACGAACGATTCGGGCGGGTTCCAGGCGACCGAGGCCGCGACGACCCCCGACGGCCGCTACGCCTTCGTCTCGAAACTCGACGGCTTCCACACCGTCGACCTGGCCGATCCCGCGGACCCGGTAATCGTCGCGACTCGCGAGGGGATCCTCGGCGACAGCGGCCCGGCGCTCGGGCAGCTCAAGGACCTGAAATACGACCGTGAGCGCCTGCTGGTCGTCAGCGACGACTACGGAGACGGGCCGAACGGCCTCGCAGTCTTCGACGTCTCGGACCCGACCGACCCGCGACTCGCGCGCTCCTACGAGACGGGCTACCCGATTCACAACGCGGACCTGTATCGCGACCACGCCTATCTGACGACCGGCCTCGGACTGGACGTGGTGGATGTGGCCACCGACCCGCCGTCGCGCGTGGCCGCCTGGTCGATCATCGACTACGATGACACTTACGAGGAGGTACCGTCCCCGTCATATCTCTTGAATCTTCACGATGTGACCGTTCAAAACGGCCGTGCGTACCTCGCTCACTGGGACGCCGGTGCCTGGATTCTCGACGTTTCCGATCCGACAGAACCAACCCACATCGGCCATGCGGCCGACTACACCGCCGAAGAACTGGCCGCGATCTCCGACGACGACATTGGCGAGTACTTCTACGAACCGCCGGGCAACGCCCACTACGCCCAGCCGAACGACGACGGCACCCTGCTGGCGGTCGGCGTCGAGAGCTGGGACATCGAAGGCCCGAGCGTAGAAACCGACGAACCCGAGAGCGAGGATACCGGCGGCCCCGGCGGGATCACGCTGCACGATATCGCCGACCCGACCGAGCCGCGCGAACTCGCGACGATCGACCCGCCGCTGCCGCCCGAGGGCGAGACCGCACGGCGCTCGGGCGGCTACTTCACGACCGCGCATAACTTCGATATCGTGGGGGACGTCCTCTACTCGTCGTGGTACCGCGCCGGCGTGAAGGTCCACGACATCTCGGACCCCGCAGATCCGGTCGAGGTGGCACACTGGGCCGACGGGAGCGAGACGAGTTTCTGGACGGCCCGCTGTGCGGTGCCCGGCGAGTACTTCGTCGGCGTTTCCCACGGGAACTTCGACGGCGAGCCCCGCCCTGGCGGGCTCTACGTCTTCCCCGACCCGGCCGAGAGCGAGGCGACGATCACGCCGAACGTCACGCCGACGCCGACCGCGTCCCCCACAGCCACCCCGACGGCGACCGAGGGGCCAACTGAACGTCCGACCGGATCCCCGATCGGCGGACGAGCGGGGGGTGACGACGGCGACGGCGGCGCCGACGCCGGAGCGACCGCGATGCCGACAGACACGCCGGCGGTCGGCGACGGCACGACGACCGGACCGGCGACGCCCGCGACGGACCCGACGACGAGCGCCGGTGGGCCGGGGCTGGGGGTCCTCGCGGGGCTTGCGAGTGTGGGTATCGGTGCGTGGCGATTCGCTCGACGGGCCGACGACGGTGACGGCGACGGCAGCTGACGGCGACGGCCGCTACCAGGCAACCGCGCCGACTCAGAGCGCGTTCGCGACGGCGCCGGCGACGCTGCGGGCCTTCTCGGCGAGCGCCTCGGGGACGTGGCCGGCGGCGACGGCGGCGTCGAGTTCGTCGTCGTCGACCCGTTCGACCGTGCCGTCGGCGTGCTTGACGACGTCGACGTGCAGGTCGACGTAGCGGACCGCGCGCGGGAACACCTCGACCGGCGTGCAGACGTTGACGTAGGTGCCCCGTTTCTCACCCTCTGCACCCCGGTACACCGTCGGGTACCACCACTTCCCCTCGGTGAGTTTCGTCACCGCCACGTCGCCGGCCCGTTGCTCGATTCCGAGCGCGTCGTAGGTCCCGCGGCCGGACATCTCGCGCTCGACGACGACGGTGCCGTCCGGGTCGCGGCGAGTCACCTCGCCGGTCCCGAGGCTGAACGCGCGGCCGTCGGGCTTCCCGTGGTCGATGCGGACGCTGTCGCCCTCCATGGGGCCGAACTGGCGCGTCACGGCGTCGAACGGGAAGTCCGTCTCCTCGTTTCCACCGGCCTCGGGACAGACCGCCTCGACGAAGTCGACCGCGGCGCTCGCGCTCTCGGTCGCGGCCTTGACGCGGTGGTGGCCGCCCATCGTCGCCGTGACCGCCCGCCGATGCTCGTCGAGACCGAAGCGAGAGTCGCGGCCGAACCAGACCCACGCCGTCGCCTCGCCCGGCCAGACTCGTTCCGGCGCGCGCTCGACGGGGTCGCCCGCGTCCGCGACGGCGTCGTCGACCGCTGTCGCTCGCTCGCGGCCCGTTTCGAGGGCGTCGCCGAGCGCGTCGAGACTCGCGTCGTCGGCCGCCCGTCCCCAGTCGACGCGCCATCCCTCCGGCGGGTCCGTCGAGAGGAGGTCCGCGAGTTCCGGCCCGCCGGTCGCGGGGCCCGAGCGCCCGCCCGCCCGGCCGCCGGATCCGCTCGTGCTCTTTCTGACCATCGTCGCGAGCGGGCGCTGGACGCGAACCGTCGTGTCCAGCAGCGGCCGGTCGTCGCCCCACGGCGGCGCGACCTCTTTCACCTGGACGCGCAGGCGGTCGCCCTCCTCGATATGGTCGTCCGTCTTCGAGTACGGCAGAAAACCCGTCGGGTCGCGGTTGGCGAGCGACGGGAGTTCGGCCCCTCCTTCGTCGTCGCTCTCGGCACCGCGCTGGAGTTCGACGACCGCGCCGCTGCCGAGCGTCTCGGTCACCTCGCCTGCGTAGACCGCACCGCGCGGCGTCGGGTCCCGCCAGGCCAGCGCGTCGACACCCGCGTCGCGGACAGCGTCGAGCACTGCCGCGACCCCGCGCTCGTTGCCGACCACGCCGATCCCCTGTCGGTCGTCGGTCGTCGAGACGGTCGCGTCGGCGGGTTCGGGCGGCAGGTCCCGGTCGAAGCGCTCGCGGATCGGCGGCGACGCCTGGACGACCGAGACGCCGCCATCGCCCAGCAGTTCCGTCAGCGACGTGGTGTAGATGCCGCGGATGCGGACGGACGGACCGTCGCTGTTGCCCTCACTACTGCTGTCGCCGTCGACGTCCTCCCCGCTCATAATGCGTCTCGACTCGCCGCGAAGCGGACCCGTCCGTCGACGGTCGGGCCGAGCGTCAGTTCGACGACGTCCTCGGAGAGCACGCGTCCGCCCTCGACGGGGACGCCCCAGGAGTCGAAGCGGAGATAGCCGCGGATGTCGTCGGCGTGGGTGAAGAGATCGAGGTAGTCGACGGCGTGTTCGGGGTGGTCTTCGGCCGCGTGGGCCAGGTCCATGTCGGAGTAGACGGTCTCGCGGTCGGCGAAGAACGCCTCGAGTCGGTCGGCGTCCTCGCGAATGGCCGCGACCACCGCCTCGGAGACGTCCCGTATCTCCTCGGTAGAGAGCCCTGCCTCCCGGAGAGCTGCTTGCGTCCGCTGGTCGAAGTGCATGCCACGCGGTTGGCGGCCGGGGCTTGAAAACGTCGCGGTCGATCCGACGGGCGCGGTCGCGTCCGGGATGGCGGCGATCCCTGGGGGATTCAGGCCGCTTATACCGCTGGACGGTGTGGATGGGGCTAATGGCAGACGCCTTCGAGCCGCGGTCCAACGTCCCTCGCGGACGGTTCGGGTTCGAGCACGTCCCCGAGACGGACCAGTCGTTCGAGAACGCCCTCGCGAAGGCCCGCGACGGCCACAGGTTAGATGTCGACGACGGCGTCGAACTCCTCGCGACCGGCACCGAGCGTCCGGGGATCGACACCGAACGCAAGGAACTCGTCTTAGAGGCCGCCGACCGCCGCCGCGCCGACGTCGTCGGCGACGAGGTCACCTTCGTCGCGAACCTCAACAACAACGTCACGACCGCCTGCAACACAGGCTGTCTGTTCTGTAACTTCAAGGACCGCTCCGAGCAGTTCCGCTCCGCGAACGACGAGTCCCACGGCGGGTTCACCAAACGCCCCGCCGAGTCCCGCGAGATCGTCCGCGGCGCCGTCGAGCGCGGCATCTACGAGGTCACCTCGGTGTCGGGGCTCCACCCCGCGTTCGCGCTGGACGACGAGCACCGCGAACTCCTCGAAACGAGCGACCGCGGCGACCTCAACTATCGCCCGCCCGCCGAGTACGACGTGGACCCGGGCACCTACTGCGAGCAGATTTCGGCGATGAGCGTCGACGGCGTCCACGTCCACTCGATGACGCCCGAGGAGGCCTACCACGGCCGCCGCGGCACCGACTGGTCCTACGAGGAGGTGTACGGCCGCCTCAAGGAAGCGGGACTCGACTCCGTCCCGGGTACGGCCGCCGAAATCCTCGTCGACGAGGTCCGGAGCGTGATCTGCCCCGGCAAGATCGGCTCCGACGAGTGGGTCGAGGCGATGGAAGCGGCCGCCAACGTCGGCCTCGACGTGACCTCGACCATCATGTACGGTCACGTCGACAACGAAATGCACCGCGCGATGCACCTGAAACGGATCCGCGACCTGCAGGAGCGCACCGGCGCGATCACGGAGTTCGTCCCCCTTTCGTTCGTCCACCAGAACACCCCGCTCCACGAGGAGGGGATGGTCGACGCCGGCGCGACGACCGACGAGGACGAACTGCTGATCGCCGTCTCCCGCCTCTTCCTCGACAACATCGACCACATCCAGTCCTCGTGGGTGAAATACGGCGACGAGCAGGGGCTGAAGATGCTCTCGTGTGGCGCCGACGACTTCATGGGCACCATCCTCTCCGAGGAGATCACCAAACGCGCCGGCGGCGGCTACGGCGAGGCGCGTTCGTTCGCCGAGTACGTCGAGATGATCGAGGCCATCGGCCGCGTCCCCGTCGAGCGCTCGACGGACTACCGCCAGCGCCGCCAGATCGACCCCGAGGACGACCCGCACGGCCCCGAACTCGGCCCGAAGGCCGACGGCACGCCGCTCGTGGAGTGAGGTAGTCACGGCCCGGCGGCCGGCCCCGGTGAGACCGTCACTCACTTGCCACGAGCGTCGCTATCCCGGACGTGCCCTCCCTCGCTCCACTCCGCGACGCCCTCGAAGAGCGACTGACGGCCAGATCGGTCGGGGTCGCGTTCGTCTTCGCCGCCGGGTTCCACCACTTCTTCGGCGCCTCGCCGACGCAGGTCGCCGCGACGATGCTCGTGGCGGCGGTCGTCGGCCTCGGCGATGCGGCCGGGGACGCCTACGACGTGCGCGAGGCGGTCGCTCACGGCTGGAACGGCGCGCTCGCCTTCGCCGGGACCGGCCTCCTGTACGCCCTCGGCGAGGACCCGCCGCTGTGGTTTCTCGCCCTCTTCGGCTCGGTCGGCGCGTGGTTCCTCGCGGATGCCGTCCAGACCGCCCGCCACGAGGGCGTCGTCGAACGGGAGCGCGAGCGCGACGGCCGCGAGGTTTACCACGAGTACGTCGCCAGGCGAGTCCACGAGACGCTCGACGAACGCCCGCGGACCCGCCGAGAACTCCACGACGCGCTCGATGCGGACGCCGCGGACGTCGACGCCGCCGTAGCCGACCTCCGCGAGCGCGGCGTCGTCGTGGAGAAGGGAAGTGAACTCCGTCTGGACGAGACCGACGAATCGACCGGTGAGCGGATCGCGAACCGACTCGCGGGGCTCGCCCGGCGGATCGCGCGCCCGGTCGCGCTGGAGTTCCGCGAGAGCGACGACGAGAGCCCCGCCCGGGAGCGGGCCGGTCCGACGGAGACGGTCGGCCACGCGACTGACTCGACGATCGACGCCGACCACGCGTGCGACTCTGCGGACCGGGAGTTCGCGGATCGCGACGCCGAGCGTGAACGAGAAACGAGCCGAAATTAGGGCCCCCGAATCGAGAGCGGGCCAGGGTCAGTCCGCGGCCGTTCCTGAAAGCACGGCCCGGTAGCGCTCGCCGGCCTCGTCGCCGGCGTCGATGGCGCTCTCGATGCGCTCGGATATCCACCGGCCCGAGTCGGTCAGCGGGCGCGCCGCGGGCTCGACGCCCGTCGTCCGCAGGCTGGCGGGGAGAAAGCGCTCGTAGACGGGCAGTCGCTCCCTGAGCGGGACGCCCGCGTATTCGGCGATGTCCTCCAGTTCCCGGAGCGCGGGCCACTTGTAATCGGGGTTGATGTGGTCGTCGGTGACGGGGGAGACCCCGCCGAGATCGTCGACGCCGCAGTCGACCACGTCTCGGACGGGCGCGAGATTCGGCGGGACCTGCACCGACACCTCCTCGGGGAGGGCGGCGCGGGCCATCGCAACCGCCCGGCGCAGGGTGGCGACGCCGGGCGTCTCGCCGCGCCAGCGCTCGTTGTTCCGCACCGGCTGGACGATGACTTCCTGGATGTGGTCGTACCGCTCGTGCATCTCGCAGATGGCGAGCAGGCTCTCGGCCCTGTCTGCCCAGTCATCGCCGATACCGACGAGGATGCCGGTGGTGAAGGGCACGCCCAGCTCGCCGGCGGTCCGGATCGTGTTGAGCCGCTGGCCGGGGTTCTTGGCGCGCGGCCCGCCGTGGGCCTGCACGTCGGCGGTCGTCTCGAGCATCACGCCCATGCTCGCGTTGACGTCCGCGACGGTTGCCATCTGCTCGCGGGTCTGGTCGCCGGGGTTCGAGTGGGGGAGCAGCCCCTCCTCCAGGGCGATTTCGGAGACCTCGCGGAGATAGGTGTGGATGGAGTCGTGGCCCCACTCGGCGAGCTGGTCGTGGACTTCGGTGTAGCGGTCGTCGGGGTCGTCGCCGAAGGTGAACAGGGCTTCCGTACAGCCGGCGTCGGCGCCGGTGCGGACGACCTCGCGGACGTCCTCGGGGGACATGAGCGAGGCCTGGCCCGGCGGGTCGTAGTAGGTGCAGTAAGTGCAGGTGTACCGGCAGGCGGTCGTCAGCGGGACGAAGACGTTGCGCGCGAAGGTGAGTTCCTCCGCCGGGGAGACGTCGGCCGGGGTGACCGCGAGCAGTCGCTCGACGGCCGTCTCGGATATCGAGAGGTCGACGTCGTACTCGTCGGCGCCGGGTATCACGGTCACCGATGGGCGTTCGACCGGAATAGGTCTGACGCTCTCGGCCGGCAATGACGCGGATCCGGGGGGAAAGGCGGGGAGCGGTCGAACGCGAAGTGGTCCCGGACAGCCACCACCAGCCCGCCGGGGTCGGTCCGAGAAGCCAGTCACCGTGTGTGCTGTCGGGGCGTGAGTCAACTACCCCGGCGTAAACGCCGGGGCTTGTCGGTGAACTCCCGTTCAAGCCGAAACTTCGGCGGACGTAAATTCGTCGCTCACGTTCAACGTTCCCGACTTTAGGGCCAGTTGACGGTTGGCCCGTCCGCTCGGAGACTTCTGCCCCGCGCGGACGTGTTTGATTCCAATATTCTTCGCCGCATTGTAGTCCGCGTGAACCTCGTAGCTACACTTCTGGCAACAGAACTTTTCCTGCTTGGGACGGTTCCCGCGTTCGGTGTGACCGCATTTCGAACACCGTTGAGACGTGTACGCCGGGTCTATCTGTTTGGTTCTGATACCAAACTCGGCGGCTTTGTACTCGACGTACTCGTAGAGCCGCCGAAACGCCCACGTGTGGAACGCTTTCGCGCCCGGCATCCGCTCCCGAATATCGGTCAGGTCTTCGAAGGCAATTGTCGAACAGTCGTGCGTTATCGCCTCTTGAACGAGGGCCTTCGATATGCGGTGAAGGTAGTCTTCTGTCCACCGGCTCTCCCGGTCACCAATCGAGTCGAGAGTGCGGTGAGCCGATTCCGTCCCGGTCTGTTGGAGTGAGCCACGAATCTGCTCGTATTCGCGGCGTCGGTGGTTGAGGTATCCGCTGGACCACAATCGGCCCGTTGAGGTGGCGGCTATCGTCTTCACGCCGAGGTCTACGCCGAGGACCGTCCCGCCCTCGGCTTCCTGCTGCTCGTCGTCTTTTGCTACGCCGACGTGAAGGTAGTAGTCGCCATCGCGGTAGTGCAGCGTCGATTCCCGAAGCTCCCACTCGTCGTTTCGCAGGTACGTTGTCTGTGGGTTCTCGCCTTCCGGCGGGAGAACGTACTCGGCTTTCACACGCCCATTGACCGCTGCGAGCGTACAGTGGTCGTCACGGTACGTGACCGCGTTCTTGTTGTAGACGACTGTGTTCGCGGTGAACGTCGGTTGCGTCGCGTACTTCCCGTTCTGCCATGCCGAGGTGACGCCCTTCACTGAGTCCGCCGCATAGTTACGAGCGGCACAAACGAGATCGGCGTTCAAGCCATCGGTGGCTTCGCGGACCTGCTGGTACGTGCGTTCGTGGAGTTTCGTTTTCGACGTGATGACGTAGCCGTCGTCGTCGCGCTCGAAAGCGCGGTCTGCGACCAGTTGGGCGGCTTGACGGAACCGTTCGGTGGTTTCGCGGAGGTCGTCGTGCCGCTCTTGAGGAATAGCTAACTTGACAACGACGGTACGCCGTAACACAATCCCATATGTAACTGTATCTATCATAAATGTTCGGGAGTTGGCCGGCTGTATACGGCGGTTGCGTAGTGGGAATTACGCGATTCCCGCCCGGCCTAAAGGCCGGGATTCCCTCGCTGAATTAAGATGGAACGGCCACGCCCCACCTCGCCGGAGTCGGGGAGAGGGTGAGGCGTCAGCTTGGTCCAGGTGCGCGGCGCGAGACGCGAACCCGTTGGCACGGACGACCCGTGCGTGTTATTCTCGGGCGTGGGTGGTAAAAACCGTTGTCCAAAATCTCTGCAGGTTCCGCCCGAACTTCGCCGCAAAATGCTGCGAGACAGCCCCTCGCGGCTGTCACTCGCCGTCGGGCCGCCGAACCGTCACCCGGCCGTCCGTCGTCGCGAGTTCGAACCCCGTGTCGGCCAGCCACTCGGCCGCCCGCCCCTCGCCGTGGAGCAACACCTCCACGAGGTCCTCGGGCTCGTCGACGTCCGTCGACAGCCGGAAGGAGTCGACGACGGCCAGATCCGCCCCGACATCGCGGGCGATCTCGCGGTGGTCGCGGAAGGAGGCGCCGTGGTAGTCGACCCGAAACGAGGGGTCGCGGGCGACCAGCGCATTCGTCCCGCCGCCCCGCCCCGGTGTGAGCACCACGTCCGCGTCGGGCGCGAACAGTCGCGCCAGCGCTGCGGGCGTCGCCAGCGCGAGGTCGGCCATCACGACCGCGACCGGCTCGTCGCCCGGCTCGGCGGGGAGTGCCGCGTTCACGGCGTCGGTCAGCGACCGCTCGTCGACGGTGACCGGGGCGTCGCACTCGACCGGCGCGGTCGAGAGCACGACGGGGTCGACGGCGAACGGAGTCTCGGCGTCGAGCGCGCGGAGCGCGTCGAGGACGTCCTCGAACATCGCCCGCGCGAACGCGGCCCGCTCGTCGTCGGCGAGGACGGGTGAGAGACGCGTCTTCGGGCGCTCGGGCGCGAACGGAACGATGACGCGCATCGAGAAGAGGGGGTGGCTACTGGAGTTTCCCGTAGTCGTCCTGCTGGGAGCGCCAGTAGTAGATGGAGCCGCCGACCAGCAGGAGGATGACGATCGCGACGGCCGCGTAGAGGATCGTCTGCTGGGTCTCCTGGGATTGCTCGGCGTCCTCGGCCTCGCTCCGGGCGTCGTTTGCCAGGTTCTGGGCGTTCCCGAAGTTGCCGTTGTCGTACGACGAGATGGCGCTTTCCAGCGTGTCCTGCGCGCTACTGGAGTCGCTCGCGTTGACCGCCTCGGCCGCGGCATCGATGGCCTGGCGCGCGGTCCGGCTCTCGTTCGTGTAGTGGTGGACCGTCTGGCTTCCGTTCTCGATGTCGGTCTGACTGTTCCCGGTGACCCGGTTCAGGTCGTAGATGGTGAACGACTGGGGCGGGTCGTAGCTGTACGACCCCTCCGGCGAGGGCGTCTCGCCGCTGACCTCGATGACGACTTCGTCGCCGCCGTTGGCGCTGTCCAGCGCCTGACTGAAGTTCTGCCCCTCGTAGACCGTCTCGTTGATCTCTTCGCCCTGGTCGTTGATCGTGACGGTCCACGTCGCGGTGTCACCGAGCAGTTCGGTGTTGCCTTCCAGCGTCCACTCGTTCGTCGTGTCGACGAACGGGTCCTCGAGGACCACGCTCGCCTGGACCTGCTGTCCTGCTTCGGCCTCACTCGGCGCGGATTGCTCCGCGACCGACAGCCCCGCGGCTGTCCCGGCCGCCGCCAGCGAGAGAGCGAGCAGTACCACCAGCGCCGTGCCCTTAGAAGAGGGGATCCAACTCATCTTCGTCATCTTCGACCAACTGCTCTAAGTTCTCTTCGCTTTGCTGGCGGATGTCGTCGATGTTGTCCTGTGCCTCGATGGCGACCTGCTGGAGCTCCTTGATCCGCGGGACGTTGTGCACGCCCGACAGCAGGATGGAGGCGGCGACGTTGCGCTCGCGAACGGGGTAGTCCCCGCCGCGGACCTCCATCGAACCGGTCTGCTCCTCGAGCCACTTGCGGCCGCGCTCGATACCCTTCCGATTGAGGTGTTCGGGCGGACCGCTCATGACGAGCAAGGCCCGCTCCGCGCCGTCGATCTCACACGGGAGCGTGAGTCGGCCGAGCGCCGCCTTGCGGACGAGGGACGTGATTCGGTTGGTCGTGTTGGCGACGTCCATACCGCTGTCGTCGACGCCGCCGTCGTCGCCCTTGAACCGCGAGAGCAGTCCCCCCGAGTTGTCGTCCTCGACGGCTTCGGCCGCGTAGCCGACCGTCGACACGCCGCCCCCCGCGAGCGTGTTGATGATCTCCGAGGAGTCGACGACGCTCTCGGCGACTTCCTGGCCGGTGTCGACCTCGCCGGCACCGAACAGGACGCCGAAGCGGCGCACGATCTCGTCGTTGATCTCCGCGTAGCCGCTCTCCATCGACTCGCCGGACTTGCGCCAGGCGTCGTTGTCGAACACGAGGAGGTTGTCCACCTCGCGCACGAACGTCTGGAACGACCGCGCGGCGTTGAGGGTGTAGATCCCGCCTTCGTCCGAACCGGGCAGGATGCCCAGGCCGTACACCGGTTCGGTGTAGATGCGCTTGAGGTGCTTCGCCAGCACCGGCGAGCCGCCGGACCCGGTCCCGCCACCGAGTCCCGCGACTATCAGGAACGCATCGATCTCGTGGACGGGGATGTTGTCGATCGCACCCTGTACCTCGTCGATGTCTTCTTCGGCGATTTCCGCGCCGAGTTCGTTGTCTGCGCCCACGCCGTGGCCCTTCACGCGGGCCTGGCCGATGAGCACTCGATTCTCCTCCGGTATCCGTTCTAGTCCGAGCAGGTCAGCCTTCGCTGTGTTGACCGCGACCGCGGAGCGGACGATCCCGCTCCCCGTTGCCTCGTCGTATTCGAGGAACTTGTCGACGATCTTCCCGCCGGCCTGCCCGAAGCCGATCATCGCCAGTTTCATAGCTGCCGTTACCGTTGAGAAATAAAGAGTCCCAAGGCGACTATAAGCTTTTTGTCCGGGTATCGGACCTGAAAATGTTACGCGCACTACCAGAACCCATCCGATCGCAAGACGGCGGAGTGGTAGGTGGTTCCTTCCGGTCGGCAGTGCTGAATTACCGGTCACGAGAACCGTCGCCGAACCGCTCGATTTTCCCACCTCACGGTCGATCTGGCGGTCGCTCTCCCCCCGTACGCGCTCGCCCGCGCCTGGGCACTTCGGTCACGACAGCCCGAGGTACTCGCGGAAGGTCGTCAGTTCCGACTCCGAGACGCCGAAGGCTCCCAGGTCGTTTTCCTCGGGGACGTTCTCGAAGCGCAGGCCCTGATACTGGTCTTTGCCCATCGGGAAGCCGATCCCGCCGAGGACGCCGAGTCCGACCTTCGCCAGCCCCATCGGGAGCCCGACGACTTTCACGGAGCGGCCCTCCGACTCGTAGACGAGGTTCGTCACCTCGCGCAGCGTGAGCACCTCCGGGCCGCCTATCTCGTAGGTCTGACCGACGTGTTCCTCGCCAGTGAGCGCGTCGGCGAGCATCGGGACGAGTTCTTCGACGTGGATCGGCTGGAACAGGGCGTGCTTGCCGCCGCCCGGAAGCGGGTAGACCGGCAGGCCCGGCGCGAACCACTTCTTCAGTCGTTTGGTAAAGGAGACGAACTCGCCGCCCTCGCCGAAGACGATGGAGGGCTGGAAGATCACCCAGTCCAGGTCCGACTCGCGGACGGCCGCGTCGGCGCGACCCTTGGCGCGCAGGTAGTGGGTCGCGGCGTCCGGGTCGGCGCTGAGCGCGCTCATCTGGACGTAGCGGTCGACGCTGTGGGCCTCGGCGGCGCGCAGGCAGTTCTCCGTCCCGCCGCGGTGGACCCGGTCGTGCATCTCGTTGCCCCCGTCGGGCTTGAACAGCGGCGAGAGCGCCACGAGGAAAACGACGGCGTCCTGCCCTTCGAAGGCGCCCTCGATCGAGTCGTAGTCCGTCACGTCGCCGGCGTAGCTGTCGACACCGGCCGGCAGGTCCTCGCCCTCGGGGTCCCGGGAGAGAACCGTCACGTCGTGGTCGCGGTCGACCAGTTCCCTGCTCAGATACGTCCCGACGAATCCGCTCCCGCCGACGACTAGCACGTTCATATCAGAATAGTAGCACGCCACTCACCTAAACGTTCGTGCCCAACCTGTCGGGTACGGACGGCCCGCGGTCTGCCCCGCTCGCTTTGCGGCCTCGCTGATCTCTCTCCGGCCCCGACAGTATCTGCCCGGTCTCGACAGGTGGGGTTTTAGTGACCGACCCGCCGAGGGACGGGTATGCTCGTCACGCTGGAGGGGATCGACGGCAGCGGGAAGTCCTCCGCGCTGGAGCGGTTGCGCGGGAGCGAGCGCGTCCCCGACGCGGTGTTCACGCGCGAACCGACCGAGTCGTGGTACGGCGAGGCCGTCCAGCGCTCGCTCGCCGACGACGGGGCCGACTCGCTGGCCGAACTGTTCCTCTACACCGCCGACCACGCCGCCCACCTCGCAGAGACCGTCAGACCCGCCCTCGCCGACGACCGCCCCGTCGTCTCCGACCGCTACTCGGACTCGCGATACGCCTACCAGGGCGCGACGCTCGCGACCCACCCGGACCTCGACGCCGACGACCCGCTCGAGTTCGTCCGCGAGGTCCACGCTCCGTGGACGCGCCGCCCCGACGCGACTCTCTATCTCGACGTCGCGCCCGAAACCGGCGCCCGCAGGGCCGGCGCCACCGACAAGCTCGAACAGGTCGACTTCCTCGAAGCCGTCTCAGAGAACTACGAGCAACTGATCGCCGACGACCCCGATCGGTTCGTCAGAATCGACGCGGAGCGACCCCACGAGGACGTCCTGGCGGACGTGGAAGCGACCGTCGCGCGGTTGCTGGAGTGAAGCGGCGAACGGCCACCGACGCGTTCAGCGGTCGTCGCGCCCGAGTCAGCACTCGTCGCGCCCGGGTCAGCGCTCGTCGCGCCCGGGCCGGCGCTCGTATCGGTTCGGGCGGTCGTCTTCCCACTTCTCGGGGAGGTCGACGTCGTCGGGCGCAGGCATCCAGAAGTAGTCGAAGGTGATGCCGGTCGCGAGCGGCAGCGCGATGACGAGGCCGACGACGGCAGCGGCCGACCCGAGGTCCGGGCCGAGTCCGAAGATACCGCTGAACAATAGCGTCGTGCCGACGAGGACGACCGGGCAGAGCAACACCGCGTAGAGGAACCCGCCCCACCGCGTCGAGAGCCGAACGCGGAAAAAGCGGGTCATCATCGCCGTGATAGCGGTGTGGACCAGCAGGATGAACGCCAGCGAGAGGGCGTCGACGACCGTGACCATACCCTGCCTTGGGGCGGCGTGGTCTTTGAGGTGTCGACTGCGAGTGCGAACAGGACGGGTCCCAGACGCCGCGAAAGCGCCCCTCAGAGACAGCGTGAAAGTCCCTGCCAGAGTGATCGCGACAGCCACTGCAAACAGCGTGAAAGTCCCTGCCAGAGTGATCGCGACAGCCACCGCAAACAGCCTGAAAGCCCCTGCCAGAGTGATCGCGACAGCCATCGCTAACAGCCTGAAAGCCCCGACGCGTTCGACCCGTCCGGGCCTCGCTGCGCGCTTCCCTCGCTTCGCTCGGTCCAGTGCCTACGTCGTCCGGGACGGGTCGAACGCGTCGCCCCTTTCATTCCCACCCACACAGACTGTCGAATCAGCCGATGCGGGTGGGAATGAAACGGGCCGGTCGCTCCGGGACGGCGGACGAAGCAAGCACCGCAGGAGTGAGTGCAACGAGCGACGAGGAGCGCAGCGAGGCCCCCGACCGGAGCGGCCGGGGGCTTTCAGGCTGTTTGCGGTGGCGGTTCCAGGTGTTCTTGCGGGGGCTTTCAGGCTGTTTGCGGTGGCGGTTCCAGTCGTTGCTGCTGCTGTCACGCCGCTGGCCGCTCTCACGCACCGCCACAGTCGCCATTCACTCAGTCGGGTCGTCGACGCCGGCGGGGACCTTGGGAGACTGGATGCCCTCGGCGTCGAAGGCGGCGAGGACGCGCTCGCTCACGTCCGTTTTGAACGTGACCTCGCTGCGGAGGTCGGTGACGTAGGCCCGTCCCTGGAGCGTGCGGTAGTAGAGGTCGTCCTCGACGACGACGGTGGCGGGGGCGTCGTCGGCGACGTAGACGAACGGTGAGGTGACCAGCGCGTCGGTGACGATGTCGGTGGCGCGGTCGACGTCGGCGTCGGGGTCGACGTAGAAGTCGACGGTGACGAGCATCTCGGCGTCGCTGGTGTTGGCGTTGGCGACGGACTCGTTGAACAGCGTGAAGTTCGGAACGGTGACGAGCGTGTCCGTCGGCGTGACGATGGTCGTCGAGCGCACGCCCACGTCCACGACTTCGCCGTAGTGACCGCCCAGGGTCACCTTGTCGCCGACCTGGAACGGCTGTTCGAGGACGACCACGACACCGCCGACCACGTCCGCGAGCAGGTCCTTCAGGCCGAGGCCGATGGCCGCGCCGAGCAACCCGGCGAAGGCGACCAGCTGGGTCTGGGTGAGTTCGAAGAGCACGGAGAGGACGAAATACAGCGCGCCGCCGTAGACGAGGAACTTCACGATGGGGATGAGGATCATCACGCGGAATCGGCGGGCCGCGAAGCGGTCGGCCAGCCCCGAGAGCAGGCGGCTCATCGTCGTCGCCAGCAGGTAGGCGAACACGAGCGTCACCGCCGCCGTCGCGATGTTCTCGGTCGTGAACGACGTGCCAGCGCTCGCGCTCTGGGCGACGACCGGGCGGTTCCACAGCGCCCCCACGCCACCAGCGCCGGTCACCATATCATATTCCTCCGTTCGAGCGCGGCGACGGCGAGATGGAGCGCCCGCGGCGCGACCGCGACGACCCCGTCGGCGACGGTCACCAGCCCTCGCTCGGCGAGGTTCTGGAGGACCGCCTCGACGGGTCGCTCGGGGAACAGAGCGCTCAGGCGGGCGACGCCGACCCGCTCGGCGGCGAGGACGCTCCAGAGGACCGCGGCCGCGTCGTCGTCGAGCGCGAGATCGGTGTCGAAGGCCTCGACGTAGCCGGGGGCGATCTCGCCGTCGCGGACGCTCTCCTTCCAGACGGCCATCGCGACGCCGGGGTTGCCGTTGGAGACGCGCCGCAGTTTCTCGAAAACGACCGCCTCGACGCTCTCCTCGACGCCACTGACCGACCACGAGGCCGTCCAGGCGGGGTTGGGTTTGGGATAGGGGACGCCGACCGACCGGCCGGCCGGCAGCGGCACGCTCGCCTCGTCGAAGACGACGGTCTTGACGCGCCCGGCGCCCCCGGCGTCGACCACGTCCGGGCGGTCGTCGTAGTGGTGTTCGAGGACGGTGCGGATCTCCGCGGCGTCGAGCGGCGGGATCTCGACGGTCGTGGTGAACGTGTCACCGACGTCGCGGACGGCGTCGAGGTACGACCACGCGTAGCGGTTCCACGACGTGACCACGAGCGCGTCCGACAGCGCGATGCGGTCGAGGAAGGCGTCCAGCGCCGCGAACCCGTCGATCCGGCGCTCGAAGAGGTAGTGACAGTCCGCGACGATCAGCGCACCCGCCTGGCCGGTCGCACTGGTCTCGTCGACCTCGCCGGCGGTACCCTCGTCTTCGTTCTCGGGGCTCTCGCCGTCCGTTTCGGCTGGGGGGTCGGGGAGCGCGGGGCCGCGCCCGTCGGCCGCGTCGGGCTCCAGCGCGACCCAGCGCGCCTCGTTGTCCAGCAGCGACTGCGCGTAGGCGAGCAACCCCTCGCGGCCCGCGTACGGCTCCGAGACGACCGCGACGTTGCCGCCCACGCCGTCGTCGAGATACCCCGCGACGGCCGTACCGACCTTCTCCACCTCGTCGTCGAAGCCCGCGGCTCGCAGGTCCGCCACCGGCACCGAAACCTCGCCTGTGCGTGGCACGCGATTGGAGACAGTCTCGCGGCGACTGACAAAAATCTGTGGCAGGCGAACCCGGTCGCAGGCCCCGCCGCGACCATCCGAGCAGCCCCACACGACACGACCCGAATCGGGCGTCTCGCGCCGAGCGCGCCGTGTGAACGCCCGTCAGTGAAGAGAATTTCAGTAACTCGCGCTACAGAAATATCCTTCAGATTACACTTATGGGGAAACGGTTCCTGGGATCAGATAGGAGACACAGATGACGACTCGAACGATATCACGCACGGCTCGCGTGTCGACGACGGTCGTATCGTCCGGTGTAGCGCGCTCGGTGACGCGGGCGTTCGCGGTTGCGGTCCTCGCAGGCACGGTCGCACTGGCGTTCGTGGTGTGGCCGCTGGCGGCCATGGTGGCGGCGGTGTCGGCGTTCGCAGTGTACGCGGTGTCGTCCGCGGTCAGTGGCGCGCGAGAAATGTACGGTCCCGGTGGAACCGACGGCCGCCGCGGTGCGACCGCTGGCGACCGGCGGCTCGCGGCGTCGGAATCGCTGGCCCGAAACGGCAGAGTCCGGCGGCCGCCGCGCGGTCGGTGACGACCAGGCACTCGCTGACGGCCGGGCGCTCGCTGCCCCGGCGATTCCGCCGCGAGTCCATTCGCGGTGAGTCCGACGGTTTTCCCGCTCGGTACGTCCCCCCTACCGCTCGATGACGCCCGTTAGTCGGTTTCTGGGGCCGTTAGAGGCGAAACAACTATATTGCGGTAGGGCGACATTATTCGAGACAGAACAATGTCTGGTCGGGGATCACGCATACGGGCGGGGGTGACAGCAGTGCGAGCGCAGTCGAACGTCATCGCGGTCGTGTTGCTGGCGGGACTGGTCATCACCGGCGCGACGGTTGTCGTGATCACCGGCTCAGTGGCAATCTCGCAGAATCAGGAGGACGCTTCGTTCACCAGCGGCAAGCAGTCGATCCAGTCGCTCGGTGAGCACATCGACCGCGTCTCGAGCAGTGGGGACACGCTGCAGGCGAACATGCCCGATTTCCCCGAGGGAAGCAGTCAGCTGGACACCAGCGTCGGCGAGATGACGGTCGCGGTGTCCAACGGCGGGAGCACCGACGCTGAATCGCGGACGCTCGGGGCCGTGACCTACCAACAGGACGGACGGACCGTCGCCTACCAGGGCGGAGGCGTCTTCGAGGGGGCGTCCACCGGCGGGAGTTCCGTCGTCTCGCCGCCGCCGGTGAGCTACCGGTACACGAACGGCAAGCCGACGCTGACGATTCCGATGATCCTCGTTCGGGGCGACAGCGTCGACAGCGGTGTCGAGATCGAACGCCAGAGCGTCAGCAACCTGTTGACGACCCTCGACGGCGACCCGAGTACGGGCGCCGACGACGACGTCAGCCCGCTGCCCTCCGGGAGCGAACTCACGATTTCGGTGACGAGTCCGTACTACGAAGGGTGGGGCCAGGCCTTCGAGAACCGCGTGGGGGTCACGGTCGACTACGACCACGACGCGCAAACGGCGTCGTTCTCGCTACAGTGGCGCGACATCAGCCCACCGACGCCGCCGACGCCGACCCCCTCGCCGACCGCGACGCCGCCGGCGAACCCCCCGAGCAGTCCGACGGCGAGTCCCACGCAGAACCCGACGCCGACCCAGACGTCCTCCGACGGCAGCTCCAGCAGTTCGCGCGTCGAAATGGTCGACGCCTCGGTGCTCGGCGAGGCGAGCCTCGCCGCGAACAACCGGATCGAGATGGACAGCTACGACTCCACCGTCGGCCCGTACGGCGGGGAGAACGTCAACGACAGGGGCGACGTCCGCATCCACGGGACGGTGACGATGAAAAACCGGATCCACATCAGCGGTGAGCTCCACGCCGAGCGGCTGGAGATCAAACAGTCCGGGGGGACTGTCGAGGGACGGACGGTCATCGGCGGTGACCCGACCGACTCCTCGGTGCCGACGTCACAGGGCGGATCCGACGACCCCCTCGAGTTCGGAGGGGTCTTCTCGCTGAACGACGACTTCGACTCCGCGAGCGTCGGCAAAGACTTCGGCAGCGACGTCATCATCGGTGGCGAACTCCTCTCGTTCGGCCACGCCACCGTCGACGGGACGCTCCACGTCCACGATGGCGCTTCGTTCTCCGGGTGGTCGGACACGACGATCCAGGGTGACCTCATCGTCGACGGCGACGTCGAACTTACAGACGAGGTCACCGTCGACGGGGACGTCGTCGCCAGTGGCGAGGTGACCGGGGAGTCACAGGCGACGGTCAGGGGCAACGGGGAGTTGACCTCTGGTGGGGACGGCGTCGCCGAGAACGTCGACGTCAGCGACGTCATCAGGGATCCGCTCGTCCCGCAACTGCCCAGTGTCCCGACTGCGGACGACGAGATCGACGAACGCGGCGCGGAGTACGCCACCGACAACGACAACGCCCAGAGCACGTTCATCCACAGCGGCGACCCCAACTGCAAGAACGGGCCCTGCGTCGTGACCGCCGGCGACTACTACGCCAACTCGATCACGGTCCAGGGCAAAAAGTCGAAACTCGTCCTCGATACGAGCGCCGGCGACATCAACATCTATCTCGAGGAGGCGTTCATCATGAAGTCGAAGACGCCGACGGTCGTCGTCAAGGGCAACAATCGGGTCAACTTCTACATCGACTCCGGCGGCGGCAAAGCGGACTTCCGAATGGTAAACAGCGCGCGATTCCTCACTGGCAGCGAGGCTGCCCCCACGGACAACGGGACGAAGACGTGGGTCTACATGAAAAGCGACGGCGAGGTCAAGATGACAAACAGGATCAAGTTCACCGGCGTCATCTACGGGCCGGGTGAACAGCCGGGCGAGGGCGTGGAGTTCCGCGGCACGAACCGGGCCAAGTTCTTCGGCGCGGTCATCGCCGACCCGAGCCACGCCGTCAACCGGATCGACTTCCACTACGACGAGGCGATCTCCGGCGAGTCGACCACGATCGAACGAGGGTCGGACAGTTCGTCGACGCCCACGCCCTCGCCCACGCCGACCGCCTCCCCGACCCCCTCGCCCGTCCCGACCGCGACACCGACGGCGACGCCCACGACGCCCACACCCTCCCCGACGGCGACGCCGACGGCCACCCCGACGGTAAGCGCACCCGGCCGCGTGGTGTACATCCGCATCATGGTCCGGGAGATACACGTCGAGTAGCACGCCACTCGCGGCTTTGCCGGCCGTTCTCTGCCCCTCGAAATCGTTCTCGCCGAACGCGCGAGTGGCCCGGATCGTCGCACGCACCCGTTCTCGATCGCTCGAGCGCAGTAGCGTTCACCCGGCGCAGTAGCTTCGATTACCGCGCCTGGCGGCCACGTGGCCATCCCGTGCCACGTAGCGGCGGCCAACCGTGGCGAGGACAGACCGTAGCGGCGGCCGACCGTCACCGGATGTCGTACTGGATCGTCACTACCGACGCGACGAGCGTGTTCGTCTCGAACTGACAGTCGACAGTGTCGCTCGAGGGCGTGGTACAGGGCGGCGACCGCGAGGAGGGGACCCCGGCCAGTCGCTCGTTCAGCACCCGTCGCCAGACCGTCGCCCGGTTGTCCGGGAGGCCGGAGAGTTCGACCGTGACGTCGAGCGACGACGACCCGCTCGTGAACACGCGGCCGGTCGCGTCCGTGACGATCGATTCGACCTGGAGGGTGCCGCCGGTCTGTGACTCGACCGCGGTCGGCTCGGTCACGACCATCGGGACGACGGTGCGCTCGCCCGAGAACGTCCCGAGCGGCCCCTCGATAGCGGCCGCACCCGAGGCGCCCTGGTCGCGGATCAGGAGCGTGTTCTCGGCGACGACCGAGGTGCGGTCGCCGCTGAAGACGATCGGCCGGAACGTCCGGGAGATGGTCTCCGTCCCGGAGAGGCGACCGCCCGAGACCGACACCGTCATCGACGTCCGGTCGCCAACCCCGAGCGTACCCGACTCGACGTTGAGTTCCGTGGTTCGACTCCCGGCGATACCGGTGTAGAGCGACTCGATATCCGCGTTGACCGACTCCATAGCGAACTCGGCGCTTTCGGCGACGGTGGCGTCGCGAGTCGTCTCCAGCGCCGAGAGACCGAACGCGCTGACGCTCACCAGGCCGACGATCACGATGCCGAACACGATGACGAACCCGACGACGTCGCTCTGGGAGCGAGCGCTACGCATCTTCGACCACCAGCTCGTCGGAACTCGGTTCGTACCTGACCCGCGTCTCGCCGCCAGCGACCGTCGTCTCCCCGATCCCGCTGGCCGACGAGACGCTGACACGGACGGCGATCGAGAGGTCCCCGTCGACGGTTTCGACGTAGAGGGTGTAATCCGACGAACTCGGATTGTGGTCGACTCTGATCTGGTAGGCCGATCCGGCCAGTCGCTGTGGGAACTCGCGGGTGATAGCGAGACTGTCCGGGTCGTTCGTCGTCGCGCTCAGGCGGTCGGCGGTCTCGATCGTCGCCGCCATCCGCTGGCCGACGACGTCCAGCTGGTCGGTCACGACCTGCTGGCGCTGGTCGTTGATGAGCGCGTCGGTACCCACGACGAGGCCGCCGGTCAGCACCAGCGTGATGATGACGATGAAACTGTAGGTCACCGCCGACGAGACGGCACGGTCGTCGCCGACGCCGGTTTCACCAGCGCGGTCATCGCGTCCCCCGATTCCCCCGACGCGGTCGTCGCGTCGCTTCATGTTTCCTCCGGCGCGATGACGAGGTCGGTCTCGTAGTCGACCGTCGAGGAGTGATATCTGAACGTCGCCTGCACGCCGTAGAGCACGCGCTCGTACTCCGTCGAGTCGATCCCGACCTGTGGCCCGACCGCCGGCGGTAATCCGATCGCTGGCGGCGGTCCGTCAGAATTCCGGCGGTCGACTATCAGCCAGAACTGCCCCTCCGCGTTGTCGCCGTGTTCGAATCTGACGTGATACGGCGCGGTCGGGGACAGTTGCGCGAGGGCGCGACAGTGCTCACCGCCGAACCGCGCGGCGCCGATGTCGATCCGAACCGGATTCGACCGTGACGGGCCGGTACAGCTCTCGATGGGCGCGCCGTTGTACGTGACCACTAGCCGCCAGTTACCGGGCGTGGTCGGTTGCTCGTACACCTCGACTGCCCACTCGTCGCCGCTCGGATGCTCCTCGAAGACGACCTGGAACGCCGAGGCCGTGGGGTCTATCTCTCGCTCGACGACGAACGTCGCGTTCCGGACCTGCGACTCCCTGACGAGTCGCCACTCCCCGTCGGGATTCGGGTTCGTCCGCGTCCCCGGCCTCGCGAACGAGTCGGTGGTGCCCTGTTTCACGCGGAAGCCGTCCTCGAACGCGTCGTCGAGGCTGCTCGGCGCGGACAGATTCACGAACCGGCCGCTGCCGGCGTGGTGGTCGCGGATACCCCGTGCCACGTACGGCAGTCCGTCCCTGTACGCATCCCGATATTCGTTCCAGGGGTCGGTGACGAGGACACCAGCGTCCTCGTCGTACTCCTGGTTCAGCGTGGTGAGAAAGTCCCCGAGGTCCTCCCTGACGGCCTCGCGCGTCGAGACGGCGTCACCGCCCCTGGCGATTCCCGTCTCCGACTCGGCCATCGTGGTCGTCTGGACGCTCGTGTTGAGGACGAACGTCAGCCCGATGATCCCGACCGCGAGGACGAACGCACCGGCCAGTAGCAACTGGCCGCGCGACGGACGCGCGGACCGCGGGACCGACGCGGACTGGTTTCGCTGGTCGGGCCGGTCGGGCCGGTCGGACCGGTCACCGCCCCGCCCGCGGTTCCGAGTCACCACACGATCACCTCCACTCTGAGGACGTTGTACACGTCGGTCGAAGAGATATCGGGCGCGTAAAACCGCTCGTCGGACGCGCTGTCGACCGCTTCGAGGGTCCGGTCGGTCCGGGTCCCGTCCGCGGCGACCAGTCGGTCGCTGTCGTACAGCGTCACCGTCGTCGACGCGCTGACGGCGCCCTCACCGGGTGCGCCGCCGTCGACCATTCGTTGACTCGCGACCGACCCGCTGCGGTCGTGGTAGTGGACGATGACGCTCATCGACGTCGTTTCGCCGAAGCGGTCGTTGAGCGCGAACAAAAGCGCCGGGTAGTTCCCGGTCTGGAAGTTGCTTTTCGTGTAGTAGCGAAACCGCGCCGCGTTGTGGAACTTCGCGAGGTCGGCGGTGTCGCGGTCCCAGAACAGCGCCGCCCGCTCGACGTTGCCGCTCGCCACGTTGGCCCTGAGCGCGCTCTCGACCTCGCGGGGGTCGGCCGCCGAACTCGAACTGCCGCTGGTCGCCGGCGTCACGACCACTGTCTGGAGTGCGAACACGAGCGCGACGATCACCACGACCGCCGCCAGCAACCCCTCCAGCGTGAACACCTGACCGCGCCCTCCTCCCCGGCGCTCCGGTCGGTATCGACGGTCTCGTCGCCGACCGCGCCTCCGTCGCTGCGGGCGCCGGTCACCACGACCTGACAAGGATGTACACCTCCTGGTCACCGATGACCGCCGCTCGACTGGCCGTGACGTAGTTGACGTTGTCCTCGGCGCTGGGTCCGGCGCCGAGGAACACGTCCCCGCTGTCGCCGCAATTGCCGCTGTTGACGGTCGCGAGGCCGCGACTGGCGCTGTCCCAGCACAGCCGCTCGCGCTCGTCGGAGATCCTGTCTATGTCAGCCTCGATCGTCACGTTGATCGGATGGCGTTCGGCGACCCCGGCGTCCAGCGCCGGCGTGTGCCCGCTCCGGAACCCGCAGGACGAACTCCCCTCGAAGTACGCGACGACGCAGGTGACGTCGAGTCCGCCACCGGGCGACCGGCCGAACTCCGACTCGGCGAGGTTCTCCGCCGCCCGGTCGGCGATGAGCCTGTCGCCCTCGGAGACGCCACCGTCGTCGCCGAGCGCCGAGAACGCCGACGGCATGAACGCGATGGCCCCCACCACCACGACGATGAAAAGACTGGCGCCGATGGCGTAGTCGAACACCGACTGCGCTCTGCGATCCGGCCCCGGCACCCGCGACGGTCGTCTATCCGAATCCATCGAGACACCTCGCCGGGCGGCGTCGCGCTCGCCTGTCACCACGCGACGGGACGACCCCGCCGCCACACACCGTCGACCGACCCGCGCTCGAACCCCCGGCTGCCTTACATGCCATAGCTTAACACATTTAATTAAAGCTTACGCCATCCCAGTCGTTGGCGGCGGGTCGCTATCGCTACTCGACCCGAAAAACGACCGAAAACGGGACGGCGGCGCCTTCAGAGGTTGTCCGCCGGCCACGAGAGACTGTCGCCGAACCCTTTCGAGAAGCCGTCGATGGCGTCGCCGGGGCCGCCGGTCGAGTTGCCGCCGTCGATGATCTCGTACACCTGGACTGCCTTGCTGCCGAAGGCGACCTGGACGTTCTTCACACCGCCGACGCCCTCCCAGGTGATGTCACCGGTGCTTATCGCCCGACGGGCGGCCGCGCGCTTGTCCTCGGCGTTGGCGATGCGCACGACCGTCTCGCAGTCGGTCCGGGCTTTCAGCGTCGCGTCGCTCAGTTTCCCGCGCGTCGTCTCGGTGACTCGTCCCTCGCTGTTGACCACGACGCCGAAGCGCGTGTCGCCGACGCGTGCCTGCACCCGCTCGCCGACGACGGCGTCTCTCGCCACGTCCGGCAGCGAGTCCGCCGTCTCGCCGATCAGGTCGCCGAGTTCGCCTTCCACGTCGACGCCCGACCCCGGACAGGCGGCCGCCTGGTCGGCGTGCCCGCCCGAAATCGCGCCCAGCGCCCCGGCGTACACCGGTCCCGCCGCCAGCGTCAGCGCGAGACAGGCCGCGACCACCGTCGCCGCCCGCCCGAGTCGCAGTCGTCCGCCCGATCCCGTCATGGCTGTCGTCCCTCCTGTGTCATGTGTGTGTCTCCGTCGGTCCGTTCGCGTCCGCCCGCCTCAGGCCCCATCGTCGCCCTCCCGTGGCATCCGCTCGTCTGTCTCTCCGCTCGGTCCGTCCCCAGTGTCCCTCGGGAGTCCGCCGGCGTCACCGTCCGCGTCGGACTCCGCGTTCTGTTCGTCGTCCTGCGGGTCGATACCCCGACTCCCCCGGCGGGACCGCTGTTGGCCCTCTTCCTGTCGAGGCTGGTTCTGACCGCCCCGCTGTCGGGTCCCTCGCTGTCCCTGTCCGCTGGTACCCTGCTGTCCCTGTCCGCGGGCGTCCTGGCGGCCCTGCCCGCGGGCGTCCTGTTGCCCGCCTTGCGGGGGCTGGGATCCGTGCTGCGGGCCGCCCTGCTGGTGGCCGCCGGCCGGCGGTTGGCCCTGTCCGCCCTGCGGGGGCTGTCCGCCCTGGGGATGCTGTCCCTGTCCACCCTGGGGGCCGGCGTGTTCGGCGCGCTTGCGGCCGCGGGCACGCCAGTAGACGAGGCCGCCGACGAACCCGAACAGGAGCGCGGCGACGGCGTAGCCGTAGGCGACGGTGTCCCAGGCGAGCCCCCGCTTGCGGAGCCTGGTGACGTCGATCGCCACCGCAGCCGCGACGAGGAGGTTGACCGGACCGGCGAAATACAGCATGCCCTCGGTGCTAACCCCCGCCGTCACGCCCAGACCGACGGCGAACAGCTGTAACACGACCGCGGCGAAGACGAGGTGGCGCGCCCGGGTGTCGGGGATCCCGGGGTCGGCGACGTGTGTCGGTCGCCACTCCTCGACGACCCGGAGCGCGCCGACGACGACCCCGGCGACGACCAGACCGGCGAGCAACGCGCCGAGCGCGCCGCCGAACCACCCGGCAATCGTCAGTGCCCCGTCGGGGGGCAACAGCGCCGCACCCACCCCGAACGCGAGCGCGAAGCCGACGTGGTAGCGCCGGACACCCCATCCGCCTCGCGGTGCCAGTGTTTGGCTCTGTGTTGCCATAGCTCACTATCCAGCAACTACCCGGATATAATTATCGGCAGTTCAACGTCTTCCGGACGGCCGCTCCGCCGAGGTAGACGACACGCTCGCGGCCGGGGGACCCCCGAAACAGCTAGACCGGTGTGCGAAGACCACACGACTGCGACGACATCCGACCGCGGAGCGACGGCATCCGACCGCAGACGCGTTCGGCTGCGTCCGGCCGTTCGTGGGACGGGTCGCGAGGTCCGCGCGCGACGGCTCGTGGGCCCGCTGTCGCTCGCGGGCGCGCGACCTTTTTACTCGCGGACCTCCAGTGGGCGGTGTGCAGGAGTTCGCGTTCGAGATCGCGCTCTGTGGCTCGCTGGAGCCCGTCGACGGCGTCCTCGCCCGCCAGCTCGGCGCCGGCGTCCACGGCCGCCGCGTCGCCGACGTGGTGCGGATCGCCCCCGGTCCCGAGTTCGACCGCCGGCGCGCGATAACCGCCGAGACGATCCCGCCGCTGGCCGTCGAGAGCGGCGCCGGCCCCGGTCGCGCCCGTCCGGTCACCGACGTCTTCGACTGCCGGCCGGACCGGGCCCGCGCGGTCGCCGAGCGGGCCGCCGAGATCGGCTTCTTCGAGCGCGAGCGACGCGGCGGGCGCACCGACGTCCGCCAGACTGCCCGCTACCCCGACTGGGTCGGCACCGTCACCGGCATCGAGAACAAACCCGACCTGGACCGCCCGGGCGAGCTGGCCGACCAGCTCCGCACCGACGTCTCGCTCGCCCTGTTCGACGAGGTCGTCCTCGCGACCGAGACGTACGTCACCGGCGCACACCTGAATCGCCTCCCCGATGCGGTCGGAGTCTGGCGGTTCAACCCCGAGACGGGCGACCGCGAGGTCGTCCGCGAACCGACGCCCCTCGACAGCGCGGGCCCGGGGATCGAACTCCTCGAGCGCGATCCCACTCGCGCCGACGTGTGCCCCGTGACCGCCGCGGAGAAAGCCCGCAAGCGCCGTCGCCTCGCCGAGCGCGCCTACGGGAAGGGCTGGCGACCCGCGCTGCCCGCGTGTGCGAACTGCGATCCCCGCGCAGCGACGCCGAGCGCCCTCGCCGACGCCGCGCTCCCGTGGTGTACCTACCACGAGCGGCCCGTCCGCCCGAGTTCGGAGTGCGGACAGGCGTGTCCGGGGTTCGAACCCGCCGACTCACCGGCGGCCGACCCCGAGGCCGCTCGCGCCGCCCGCACCGGCTGGGACCCCGACCCCGAGGGACTAGCCCGTCGACAGGCCGGACTCGACCGCTTCGGTGGGGGGTGACTGCGGTCAGCGCTCGTCGCCGCCGTCCACCGAGTCGCCGCCAGCCGAGTTGCCGCCCGCCGACCCCTCGCCACCCGCCGAGTCGCCGGCGTTCCGTCGCAGGAGGTAGTTGCCGCCGACGTAGACGAGCGTGAAGATCAGGGTGAAGACGGCCGTCTCCACCGGCGCGACCGCCCCGTCCATCGCGAGCTGGAGTCCGACGTAGACGACCGTGGCGACCGCGGCGACCAGCGCCGTCGCGACCAGGGGTTGCTCGACCACGATGTCGTCGACGTCCATGTTCATACCCCCGTACAGGACCCCGACCGTCAAAGGCTCTCGGGCGACAGGGGCGGCACCCGAGGCTCTTTGCCGGGTGGGGGCGACAGTCCGGCCATGCGCGCGGCAGTCTTCACGGAGTACGGCGAACCGCTCGACGTCCGCGAGGTCGACGACCCCGAACCGGCGCCCCACGGCGCGGTCGTCGGCGTCGAGGCCTGCGGCGTCTGCCGCAGCGACTGGCACGCCTGGCAGGGCGACTGGGAGTGGCGTGGCCTCGACCCCGTGCCGGGGCACATCCTCGGCCACGAACCCGCCGGCCACGTGCTGGCCGTCGGCTCCGAGGTCGACGCCGTCTCCGAGGGCGACCACGTCGCCGTCCCGTTCAACCTCGGCGACGGCAGCTGCCACCTCTGCAAGACCGGCCACTCCAACATCTGCGAGAACCGCCAGGCGCTCGGCCTCCAGCCCGACGCGCCCGGCGCCTTCGCCGAGCAGGTGCCGGTCCCCCACGCCGACCACAACCTTGTCGAACTCCCCACGGGCGTCTCCTCGGTCGAGATGGCCGGGCTGGGCTGTCGGTTCATGACCGCCTTCCACGGGCTGGCCCACCGCGCGGACCTCGGCGCGGGCGACTGGGTGGTCGTCCACGGCTGTGGCGGCGTCGGCCTCTCGGCGGTCCAGATCGCAAGCACCCTCGGCGGGAACGTGATCGGCGTCGACCTCGATGAGGCGAAACTCGACTTCGCCGCGGACCTGGGCGCGGTCGAGACCGTCGACGCGAGCGCCGTCGAGGACCCCGCAGAGGAAGTCCGGGCGATCACCGACGGCGGGGCGGACGTGTCGATGGACGCGCTGGGTATCGAGGCGACGTGCCGGAACGCGATCAAGAGTCTGGGAAAGACCGGCCAGCACGTCCAGGTGGGGCTGACGACGAAGGAAGCGGGCGGGGACCTGCCGCTCCCGACCGACGAGATGGTGACGAGCGAGATCGACTTCTACGGCGCGCTCGGGATGCCGCCCGAGCGCTACGACGAGATCTTTCGGCTGGTCGCGACGGGGAAACTCGACCCCGCCGCGGTCGTCACCGACCGCATCGGCCTCGACGAGGTGTCGGGCGTCCTCGACGACATGACTGACTACGGGACGGTCGGTATCCCGGTCGTGGACAGTTTCTAGAGCACGTTCGTCGTTTCGGCTCCGGTTTGTTCGTGCAAAACGGTTATGCGGGCCGGGGCCGTTCTCGATAGTATGAGCCAGGGGCGAGACGAGGCGGGACGGTTCGACGAGAGCGTCAGCGACCAGGAAGTTCTCAAGGTTTTCGATTACGAGGACGACCCGGTTCTCACTGCGGCGGAGGTGGCGGCGGGCCTGCAGCGGTTCGGGGTCCAGATGACGTCCGAGGGTGTCCGTACCCGACTCGAACGCATGGCCGAGGACGGACTTGTCAGTCGGAAGAAACTCGGGGCCAGGGCCGTCGGGTGGTGGGCCGAGGTCGCACCCGAACTCGACCCCGAAACCGCCGCACGCGTCGACGAGCGAAAGGACGCCGACGAGTGGGAATCGCTCTGAGGACGGATGGCGGCGGTACTGTTGCATCCCGACGTCGAGAAGCACTTGCAGTCGCTCCCGAACGACATCGAAGACCGCGTCCGGTCGAAACTGGCGGAAGCGGGCGAGAATCCCGACCGACATCTGAAACCGCTCTCCGGGAGAGACGACTACTCGCTCCGGATCGGGAAGCGTCGGGCTATCGTCGAGTGGGACAGGGATCGGGGGGAACTCCGCGTGCTGGACGTCGACACGCGGGACACCGCGTACCGATAGCCGCGGGCTCGGCTGCGTCGCTCCACTACGTCAGTCGTCGGCTTCTGCCGTCTCGGCCCGCGGGATCGTCACGTCGGTCAGCCCCGCCTCGATCTCCTCGCGGCGGTCCGCGAACGTGCCGGGGAGGACCAGTCGGCCGCCGAGGTCGTCCATCGGTTCGTCGCTGTCGTAGCCGGGGTCGCTCGTCGCGAGTTCGAAGAGGACGCCGCCGTGTTCGCGGAAGTAGACCGAGCGGAACCAGTGGCGGTCGATCTGCTGGGTCGGCCGCAGCCCCTGCGAGCGGACCGCTTTCCGCATCGACTCCTGGTCCTCGTCGGTCGGCGTCTGGAAGGCGACGTGATGTACCGTGCCGAGCCCCTGGCGGCCGCCCTGAACGGTCGGGAGCACGTCGACGTACTTCCCGACCGGGCCCGCGGCGGCGAAGCGCGTGCGCTCGTCGCCGGGCGTGTCGCCCTCCGCCTCTTCGGTGCCGACTTCCTCGAAGCCCATCAGGACGAGCAGGTCCTCGGTGGGCTGGGGGTCGGCTTCCCAGAGCGTGACGGAGTGAAAGCCGCGGATAGCCGACTCCTCGGGGACGAACTCCGTCCACGGAACGGTCGGGTCGTCGTCGGCGATGTCGGCGGCGACGAGTTCGACGGGGAGGCCGTCGGGGTCGCGGAAGGGGAGGACGGTTTCGCCGAACCGTTCGACGCGGTCGTCGTAGTCGACGCCGTAGTCGTCGAAGCGCTCCTCCCAGTAGTCGAGGCTGCCCTCGGGCACGCGGAAGGCCGTCCGCGCGACCTGACCGGAACCGACCTTCCCGCGGGACATCCGCTCCCACGGGAAGAAGGTCATGCTCGTGCCGGGCGACCCCTCAGCGTCGGCGAAAAAGAAGTGGTAGGTCGAGGGGTCGTCCTGGTTGATAGAGCGCTTGACCAGTCGGAGACCGAGCGTCTCGACCCAGAAGTCCATGTTCTCCTGGGGGTCGCCCGCGATACAGGTGACGTGGTGGATGCCCGGTGTCGGGTTCGGGTCTGCCATTACCCTCCGATAGGGGCTACTCGTACTTGAGTCCGTGCTGACATCGATGTAACCGGGTCGCGCGGGGTCCGTTGCTCAAAAACCTCCGCTCCTCCGCTCAGTCGTCCGCTTCGGCGCGGGCGACGAGGTCGTGGGCGTGTTCGCTGGCGCGTTCGATCACCCGCTTCTCGTCCAGCGTGAGCACCTCGCGGTCGCGCATGAGCACCCGGCCGTCGCAGACGGTGTGACGCACGTCGGCCCCGTTCGTGGCGTAGGCCAGGTGACTGACCAGATCGTGGACCGGCGTGAGGTGAGGCTTCTCGAGGTCGACGACGATCAGGTCGGCGTTCGCGCCGGCTTCGACGCGCCCGCTGTCGATACCGAGCAGATCGGCGCCGCCCCGCGTCGCCATCTCGACGGCCGCGTCGGCGGGGATGGCGCTGGGGTCGTCGGCGCCGAGTTTGCCGATCATCGCCGCGTCGCGCACGTCGTCGAAGGGACTCAGGTCGTTATTCGAGGCCGGGCCGTCCGTGCCGATGCCGACGGTGACGCCCGCCTCGCGCAACGCGGCCACCGGCGCGATGCCGCTTGCGAGTTTCGTGTTCGCCGCCGGGTTGTGCGCGACGCCGGTCCCCCGCTCGGCCAGCAGTTCGATTTCGGTCTCGTCGAGGTGCGTGCCGTGGGCGATGAACGTCTCCTCGGTCAGCAGGCCGCAGTCGTCGGCGTATTCGAGGGGGCGTTTCCCGTGGTCCTCGACGAGCGGTTCGACCTCGCCGGGGCTCTCGTTGGCGTGGAAGTGGATCGCGAGGCCGGCGTCGCGGGCCTTCGGCGCGAACTCACGCAGGTACTCTTCGCCGACGGTGGTCAGCGAGTGGGGCTGGAACGTCGTCGTGATCCGGCCGTCCGCGGCGCCGTCGAACTCCCGTGCCACGTCGAGGCTCTCCTGGACGTCCGCGCGGGCCGCCTCGTCGTCCTTGCCGACGGTGATCGCGGTGTGGCCCAGTACGGCCCGAAAGCCGGCCTCGTCGACTCCGGCGGCGATCTCCGGGACGTGGAAGTACATGTCCGACAGCGACGTCGCACCGGCCTTGATCAGTTCGACGAGGCCGAGTTCGGCGCCGACGCGGACGTCTTCGGGTTCGAGTTCGGCCTCGACGGGCCAGATGTCCTCGCGGAGCCAGCGGTCGAGGGGTTTGTCGTCGGCGTACCCGCGCAGCAGCGTCATCGCGTGGTGCGTGTGGGCGTTGACGAGACCGGGCATGACGAGGCCGCCGTCGGCGTCGAGTTCGTCGTCGCCGTCCAGCGCGCCGGGGTCGTCGACCGCCGCGACGTCGCCGCTGTCCTGGTCGACGAGCACGTCCGCCCGCTCGACCGTCATGTCCGGGAACAGTACCTGCCCGCCCGCGACGAGGAGGTCGCTCATGTCCGACCCGTCGGCCCGCGGGTGCCTCAATCTATCCCTCCGGGCCGGTCGGCGCTCGACCGGTGGGCACGCGGCAGTCGACGACCCGGGCGTCGATCAGTCGTCGTCTGCGGCCGCGGCGCCACCGTCGGACGCCCGCAGGCGGTCGACGCGCCGGGCCAGCGGCGGTTCCATCCGCCGGAGCGCGGCGACTCGTCCGAGGGTCGGGGACGCGCCGAGCGCCGCGGCGGTCTGCAGCGTCTCGAGGACGGCCTCGCGGTTCGTCCGGTCGACTGCCTCGGCGTCGGCGCGATAGACCAGGCGCTGTCCGAGCCAGAGTCCGACGAGACCGACCGCCAGGACCACCGCTGCGCCGACCGCCGGCGGAACGCCCGGCAGGACGAGTCGCTCGTCGACGAACGCGCCGGCGACGACCAGCGGCGCGACGACGGTGAGCGCGCGTAGTTCCGGGTGGAGGCGCCGCGAGCGCCCGGCCTGCAGCGCGAGACACGCCCGGAGGTGGTCGTCGTCGAGTTGCTCCAGCAGGCGGTCGCCGACGAACAGGTGCCGCCGTCCCGGCAGGCCGCGGACGCTCGTCGCGACGGCGTCGTCCGCGCTCTTCTCGACGACGCGGACGGCGACGACCGTCAGCCCGACCGCCTCACAGCAGCGTTCGAGGCGCTCGCGCTCGGCGGCCGTCGGTTCCCTGACCGAGGCGAACAGTCGCGCGACCCGCGGCGCGCCGGCCGCGAGCAAGACGGCGAGGGCGGCGCTCGTCGCGATCCAGCCCAGTCCAGTCGCGGTGTTGGGGTTGGCCGCGGTGACCGCGAGGACGAGCGCGGTCGCGGCGGCCGTCACGGCGAGAAGCGCCCGCACCAGTCCGCGGACGGGCGACCCGGCGGACGAGGAGTCGTCGAGTACGCGCGCCGCGGGAACCGTGCCGGCGACGGCCCCGAGCGCGGCGACGACGGGGACCAGCAGACTCCCGACTGTCACGAGCGTGGCGACGAGGCCCGTGCGACCGACGGGGAGGGCGCCGACGGCGTCGTTGAGGGCGCCGAACCAGCCGACCGCGGCCATCGCCGCGAGCGCGACCAGATAGGCGAGGACCGCGCCGCCGAGGCGGGCGCGATCGAGGCGCGCCCGTGCCTCACTGTCGTCAGCGCGGCCGGCCAGCGAGCGCCCGTAGAGAGCCGTCGCGGCGGTGGCGGCGACCGTCACGGCGGCCAGGGCGCCGGCGCTCGCGAGGAGGGCGTCGCTGGCCGGACCGACGGCTAGCACCACCCCGACCGCGTGGAGGGCGGACATGACCGACGATCACGGGGGATCGATGAAAACGTTTGTGAGATTATACGCCGTCGGACCGGCGCCCCGATCACCGCGTTCGTGGGCGGACCGGCGCCCCGATCAGCGTGCGCGGCCGACCGCGCCGACCGCGATCGACGGCGCCGGCCACGACCGCAGCGCCGGCCGCGCTCCTGTGGCCGCTCGCCCGCCGGAGGGAAAGACAGTTGGCCGCGGCACGCACAGTTCGGATATGCGCATCGCCGTCCCCAACAAGGGTCGCCTGCACGAGCCCGCGATCGACCTGCTGGACCGGGCGGGCCTGCACGTCGTCGACGGGGCCGACCGCAAGCTCTACGCCGACACCGTCGACCCCGACGTGACCGTCCTCTACGCCCGCGCCGCGGACATCCCCGAGTACGTCTCCGACGGCGCCGCCGACGTCGGCATCACCGGCCTCGACCAGGCCCGCGAGGCCGCCGTCGACAACCTCACCGACCTGCTCGACCTGGAGTTCGGGAGCTGTCGGCTCGTCCTCGCCGCGCCGGAGGACGGCGACATCGACGCCGTTTCCGACCTGGCGGGTGGCCGCGTCGCCACCGAGTTCCCGAACGTCACCCGCGCGTTCTTCGCCGAGCGCGGCGTCGACGTCGACATCACCGAAGTGTCGGGCGCGACGGAGCTCACTCCCCACGTCGACATCGCCGACGCCATCGTCGATATCACCTCGACCGGCACCACGCTCCGGATGAACCGCCTCGCGGAGGTGGCCGACGTGCTCGAGTCGTCGGTGCGACTGTTCGCCCGCGACGATGTCGCCGACGACGAGAAGGTTCGGCAGGTCAGCATGGCGCTCGAATCGGTGCTCTCCGCGGAGGGGAAACGCTACCTGATGATGAACGTTCCCGCAGACCGACTGGACGACGTGGAGGACGTCCTGCCGGGGATGGGCGGGCCGACAGTGATGGACATCGCGGGCTCCGAGAAGGTCGCCGTCCACGCCGTCGTCGACGAGCGCAGCGTCTTCGAGACCATCAACGACCTCAAGGCCCACGGCGCCGAGGACGTCCTCGTCACCGAAATCGAACGGCTCGTGGAGTGATAGTGATTACTGTAGTGATGTACCGGTACGCGCCGACAACGGGGTCGGTGCGATCCGGAAATAATCTACAGTAATCACTATCAGACGAACCCGAAGATGTTGTTCAGGGCGAATCCGAGTACCGCGGCGAAGGCGAAATGCAGCGCGGTGAGCGCGACAGTCGGGACCGCGGAGATGCGGTACGAGCGGCTGATCGCGAGCGCGTCGGCGCCGAGCGTCGCGACGACGACGACGGCGACGCCAAGGCTGGGACCGACGAATCCGACCGATTCGACGCCGTAGCGACCCAGCAAGATGGAGACAGCAGCGGGGACCGGGCCGACGTAGGCGGCCCGCTGGCTGGGGACGTCGCCGATGAAGAAGGTCGCGGCGAGATGCAGTGTGACGGCGTAAAACGCCGACAGCAGGACGAACGTGACGAGGACGGCGAGAACACCGCCGCCGGCGGCGCCCTGGAGCGGGAGCGACGCGACGCCGTCGAGCGCGGCGGCAGCGTCGTCGACGGCTCGACTCGACGCGCCGACCGGCCGCTCTCCGAGCGGGAGCATAGCGGCCGTAGGGACGACGGCCGTTTGTACTCTGCTATCGACGCCGACCGCGGCCGCGGTCTGGGGAAGTCGACGCGGCCGGGCGACGTCGGCGCGTGCGGGCAGTGGACGCCCGGCCAGTTTACTCCAGCAGTCCGAGGTCCTCGAGCCGCGAGACGATCTTGTCGACGGCTTCCTCGGCGTCTTCGGGCTGTTTCCCGCCGGTGATGACGAGCTTGCCCGACCCGAAGAGCAGGGCGACGACGTCGGGGTCGTCCAGCCGATAGACCAGTCCGGGGAACTGCTCGGGTTCGTACTCGATGTTCTCCAGCCCCAGCCCGATCGCGATGGCGTTGAGGTTGAGGTTGCGTCCGAGGTCCGCCGAAGTGACGATGTTCTGGACGACGATTTCGGGGTCGTCGTCGACCTGGATGTTCAGGTCGCGCAGCTTGTCGAAGACGATGCGCAGGCTCTCGTGGACGTCGTCCGTGCTCTTGGCGCCCGTACAGACGATCTTGCCCGACCGGAAGATCAGCGCCGCCGACTTCGGTTCCTGCGTGCGGTAGACCAGCCCGGGGAACTGCTCGGGGTCGTAGTCCGCGCCCTCCAGATCCATCGCCACGCTCTGCAGGTCGAGCTCCTGCCCGATACCCGTCGAGGCGACGACGTTTTCGATATTGATTGTCTCCTTGGGATCGACCATGTCTCGACTTAAACCTCGTATTTAAGGTTTATAAACTTTCATGGGACGACCTGACAGCCCACACGAACGCACAAATCAGATCCGTGACGTTGAGAGGGGCGTCCGAGCGGACAGAGACAGCCGCCTGTGGCCCGCTCGCGGCCTTTTTGTGGGGGTGACAGTTTCGAGCGGCCGGTCGGCAGCCGTCGTCCGGCTGTCGCCCGGCCGTCGCTTCGATCCGGCAGTCGGTGACAGTCACAGCGTGGACAGCGCGCGCTCGCGGCCGGAAGTGGCGATGGGGACGCGCTGCCCGACGCGCCGACGCGCGCGCCACCGGAGGGTTCTTGCCCGCCGCCCGGCGACTGTCGGGCGTGTACGTCCTCGAACTCGCCGGGCGGGACGACGCCTTCGCGGCCTACGAGGCCCGGAGCCGCGCCTCGGACGTGCGGGTGGTCGGAGCCGGCCTCGCGACCGCCCGCGGGATCGACCGCGTCGCGGATCTGGCCTTTACCCACCGCGCGAGCGACCTCGTCGGAACCACGGACCCCGACGTCGAGAGCGCGCGCGCACTGCTGGACGCGGCGACCATCGACCGCGAGGGCTCCGTCGCGGTGCGCGCCGTGGACGTGCGGACGACGACCGGCGTCGACACCCGCCGCGCCGAGCGCGAACTCGGGCAGGCTCTCGTCGACCGCGGGTTCGCCGTCGACCTCGAAAATCCCGACCACGAACTGCGGGCGCTCTTTACCGGCCCACTGGGTGCCGGGAGCGTCGCCGACGACGCCGACGAGGGGGATCCGGTTCCCGAGGCTGCCGCCGCGGACTCCGCGGACACGCGGATCGAGGGCGGCGAGGACAGCGAGGGCCTGTGCGCGCTGGGCTGGCTCGCCGCCGAGAGTACGCGCGGGTTCTCGGCGCGCGCACCGACCGACCGCCCCTTCTTCCAGCCCGGCAGCATGGACCCGATGCTCGCCCGCGCGCTCGTGAACATCGCCGGCGCGCGGCCCGACGCGACGGTCGTCGACCCGATGTGCGGGACCGGCGGCCTGCTCATCGAGGCGGGGCTGGTCGGCGCCCGCGTCGTCGGCTGCGACGCCCAGCGGAAGATGGTCCGCGGGACGCGTTTGAACCTGCAGGACGCGCTCGGGGAAGACGGGGATTTCAGCGTCGCACTCGCCGACGCGAGCCGGTCGCCACTGCGCGACGGGAGCGCGGACGCCGTCGTGTTCGACGCGCCCTACGGCCGCCAGTCGAAGATCGAGGCCGGGACGCTCGCGGATCTGGTTGGCGACGCGCTCGCCGAGATCCGGCGGGTCGCGCCGCGGGCCGTCCTCGTCGCCGACCGGTCGTGGGAGGACGCGGCCGAAACGGCGGGGTGGACCGTCGACGCGCGCTTCGAGCGGCGGGTCCACCGGTCGCTGGTGCGGCATATTCACGTGCTGGAGTGACGCGGGCACGAGCGTTCGGATCCCTTCGACACCGACGACACAGTTCCGACCGTTCGCATGGCGGACGGCCGCGACACGCACATTTTTAGGTCACCACGACCGGAGAGGGGAGTATGCAGCAGTACCTCGACCTCGTCCGGACGGCCATCGCGGAGGGCACGTACAAGCCCAACCGGACGGGCGTGGACACCCTCTCGACGTTCGGCGCGCACTACGAGGTCGACCTCCAGCGGGGCTTTCCCCTGCTCACCACGAAGGATCTGTCGGGCTATCGCTGGAACTCCCTGATCCACGAACTCCTCTGGTACTTCTCCGGCGAGGAGCACATCCGGAACCTCCGCGAGGAGACGAAGATCTGGGACGCCTGGGCCGACGAGGAAGGACACCTCGACACCGCCTACGGCCGCTTCTGGCGACGCTACCCGATCCCCGAGGAGGGACTTCCGGGCGAGTCCTGGCCCGACGAGACCAACCGCTGGGTGAACGACGACGAGCGCACCTTCGACCAGTTGCAGTACGTCCTCGACACCCTCCGCGAGAACCCCCAGTCTCGCCGCATCGTCGTCAACGCCTGGCACCCCGCAAACGCCACCGTGAGCACCCTCCCGCCCTGTCACTACACCTTCGTCTTCAACGTCCAGGGCGACCGGCTCAATCTTCATCTCACCCAGCGCTCGGGCGACATCGCGCTGGGCATCCCCTTCAACATCGCCGCCTACTCGCTGGTGACCCACATCGTCGCACAGCGGACCGGCTTCAAGGTGGGGACGTTCTCGCACTCGGTCGTCGACGCCCACGCCTACTGCGGCGAGGGCGCCCGCGGCGAGTGGTACGCGGCGAATCGCGAGGAACTGCGCGAACGCATGGCCGCTGTCGACGAGCGGGAGGGGTACGCAGGCGTCAGAGACTGGATCCTGACGGAGGCGCCCGCCGAACCCGGCGTCGAGAACGCCGACCACGTCCCGAACCTCCTGGAGCAGTTGACCCGCCAACCCCGCGAGCGGCCGACCATCGAGGTGGCGGACAAAGCGATCGACGAACTCGAATTCGCGGACGTCCAGGTGCGCGACTACGATCCCGCGCCGGGCCTCGATTTCGCGGTCGCCGAATGACGATGAGCGGCACAGAGGAGGGCGACGCGGACGAGACCGGCGCAAGCGAGGCCGACGTCGAGATCGCGCTGATCGCCGCCGTCGCGGAGAACGGCGTCATCGGCGTCGACGGCGGGATGCCCTGGCACTATCCGACCGACCTCGCGCACTTCAAGGAGACGACGATGGGCCATCCCGTGATTCTGGGTCGCCGGACCTACGAGTCCATCGCCGCGCGACTGGACGGGCCGCTGCCCGGCCGGACCAGTATCGTGCTGACGCAGTCGGGCGTCGACGCGCCTGCCGACGTCGTCCAGGTCGAGAGCGTCGAGGCGGCCGTCGAAGCGGCGGCCGAGACCGGGGCCGCGGTCGCCTACGTCGCCGGCGGCGCCACCGTCTACGAGCAGTTCCTGCCGCGCGCCGACCGTTTCGTCGTGACCGAAGTTCCGGAGTCGCCCGACGGAGACACGTTCTTCCCCGAATGGGACCGCGAGGCGTGGGTCGAACGCGAGCGCGAATCGGCGGAGGAACTGTCCTTCGTCACGTACGAGCGGCGATAAGAGACGAGCGACCAGCAGACGAACGGCGACGGGTTACTCACGCGAGGGCGCCGGGCGCTACTCCCGTGACAGTCGACCGGGCGACCACTCGCCGTCGAAGTCGACGTGGGTGAACGGCCGGGCGTCCTCGCCGGCGTAGGTGCCGACCCCCTGGCCGCTCCCTTCGAGGTAGTACTTGTAGGTCGTCAGCCCCGTCAGCCCGACCGGGCCGCGGGCGTGGATCTTCCCGGTCGAGATGCCCACCTCGGCGCCGAGGCCGTAGCGGTAGCCGTCAGCGAAGCGGGTGGAGGCGTTGTGGAAGACGCTCGCCGAGTCCGGCCCGCGCATGAACCGCGCGGCGCGGTCGGCGTCCTCGGTGACGATGGACTCGGTGTGTTTCGAGCCGTGGGTCGTAACGTGCCGGACGGCGTCGGTCAGCGAGTCGACCACTCGAATCGCGAGGATCAGGTCGCCGTACTCCGTGTCCCAGTCCTCGGCGGTGGCTGCCTCGGCGTCGATGACCTCGCGGGTGCGCTCGTCGCCGCGCAGTTCGACGCCTGCCTCGCGGTAGCGCTCGGCCACCGCGGGCAGGAACTCGTCGGCGACGGACTCGTGGACCAGCAGCGTCTCGACGGCGTTGCAGACGGCGGGGTACTGCACCTTCGCGTCGTAGGCGATGTCTTCCGCCATCGCGAGGTCCGCCTCGCTGTCGACGTAGACGTGACAGATCCCCTCGGTGTGGCCGAGGACGGGGATCGAGGTGTTGTCCTGGATGTAGCTGACGAAGGCCGAACTGCCCCGCGGCATCAGGAGGTCGACGGCGTCGTCCATCTCCAGCAGCGCGTCCACGTCCGCGCGGGCCTCGATGTGCTGGGCCCAGCCGTCGGGCCGGTCCGTGGTGGCCTCTTCGATGACCTCGAACAGGGCGCGATTGGAGTGTAGCGCCTCGCTGCCGCCCTTGAGGATGACGGCGTTGCCGGACTTGAACGCGAGCGCGGCGATCTGGACGAGCGCGTCGGGCCGGGACTCGAAGACAGTGCCGACGACGCCGATGGGGACCGACACCCGGTAGAGTTCGAGGCCGTCGTCGAGTTCGCGCGCCTCCAGAGTTTCGCCGAGCGGGTCGTCCTGGCCGGCGACGCTGCGGACCATCTCGACGATGCTGTCGAGTTTGGCGTCGTCGAGCTTCAGCCGGTCGACCAGCGCCTGGGTGTACTCGCCCGCTTCGAGCAGCTCCTCGGCCTCGGCGACGTCTCTCTCGTTGGCCTCGAGAATCGTCTCGCGGCTGTCGTCGATGGCGTCGGCGATGTCGTGCAGGGCCCCGCTGCGCGCCTCGTCGGAGAGAGTCGCGAGTTCGAGGGCCGCGTCCTGTGCGGCTCGCACCTGCTGTTCGGTGGTTTGCTCAGTCATCGGTGACCCCGTTCACGGGGACGAATATCGTCCCGACCGGTTTGGCAGTAGCGATCTTCTCCAGCACGTCCGGCTCCGTCGACTGCGCGATGACCGCGGGCGTGCCGTGTTCGCTCACGTCGCGGGCGCCCCGCACCTTGGTCTGGATGCCGCCGAAGGACTCTTCGGCGCTGCCGTCGACGATGGCCTCGACGTGGTCGTAGTTGCGCCCGACCGCCGCGATGCGCTCGGCGTCGGGGTCCTCCTTGGGGTTGCCGGTGTAGACGCCGCCCACGTCGGTCAGCGTCACCAGCAGATCGACGTCGACGCCGACCGCCACGGAGGAAGAGAGCATGTCGTTGTCGCCGATCCGGATCTCCTCGGTGGCGACGGCGTCGTTCTCGTTGATGATCGGGACGACGCCCCACTCCAGCAGCGTCTCGATCGTGTTGCGGAAGTTGGTGAACCGCTCGGTGTTCTCGAGGTCGTGTTCGGTCAGCAGGACCTGCGCGACCTTCCGGCCGTAGCGCTCGAAGCTCTCGGTGTAGCGGCGCATCAGCAGGCTCTGCCCGATGGTCGACAGCGCCTGTGACTCCTCGACGGTGTCGGCGGCGTGGTCCAGCCGACCCAGCCCGGCCCCGACCGCGCCCGAGGAGACGAGGATGACCTCCTTCTCGCGCTCCAGCAGGTCGACGATGTCGTCGACGAGCTTGTCGAGTTTCTCGTCGTCGAGCCGCGAGTGCTCGTCGGTCAGCGAGTTCGTCCCCGCCTTGACGACGATCCGGTCGGCCTCCGCGGCAAGCTTGCGCGTTCGCTCGACGGTTTCGGCGTCGACCGTCTCGGCGTCGGTTTCGTCATCCGTAGCTGCAGCCGTCTCCGCTTCGGTTTCGGCCTCAGTCATCGCTCGACTCCTTCGCGAGTTCGGCCGAGCGCTCGGCGGCGGCCGCGAGCGCGTCGGCGACGGCCTCGTCGGCGTCGCTGTCCCAGAGCACGTCCATGCCCTCGATGGTCGTCCCGTTGGGCGAGCAGACCGCGTCGATCAGTTCGTCGAGGCTCCGGTCGTCGTGGCGCACCGTCTCGGCCGCGCCGACGAACGTCTGGACGGCCAGCGTCTCGGCCTGTTCGTCGCTCAGCCCCTCCGCGACGGCGCCCTGTTTCATCGCCTGCAGGAGATAGAAGACGAAGGCCGGGCCGCTGCCGTTGAGCGCGGTCGCGACGTCCATCAGGTCCTCGTCGATTTCAACGAACGCGCCGAGGTCGTCGAGGACGGCGGCCAGATCGGTGTCGGGTTCGTCCCAGGTGACCGCGGCGGCCATGTCGCCGGTCTCGGCGGCGAGGTTGGGCATGATCCGGACGACGGTGGCGTCGGTGCGCTCGGCGACGAACTCAACGGGGACGCCCGCGGCGATGGTGACGAGCGTCTGGTCGGCGTCCAGTTCGAGCGAGTCGACGACGTCGCCGACGAGGTGCGGTTTGACGGCGACGAAGACGATTTCGGTGTCGGTGACTTCGGCCGCGTCGGTCGCGGTCACGGCGGCGTACGGTTCGACCATCTCCAGGGCGTCGGTGTCCGGGTCGGCCGCCGAAACCTCGTGGTTCCCGGCCCGCGCGAGCCCTTTCACTATCGCACTCCCCATGTTTCCACAACCGACGACGGTTACGGTGGTCATATTGTACGTTCGTACACCCTCGGACGGATATACGGGCTTTGGTTCCTGTCCGCGAGCGAGGACGTGGGTCGATACAGCGTCAGAAGCCGCGTTTCGGCCCCGCTATCGCGATATTCGACGATCGGTCGGTCGGGGAGCCGTCTCCGGACCGTCCCCCTCGCTCACTGGTTTTCGCCGGTCAACCCCTCGGGACTGGGGTCGAAGTCGCCGCGGGCGGGTTCGGGGACGTAGTCCGCGAGGTCGACCTCGTCGAAGACGACGCGCTCGCCGCGCTCGGCGGCCATGTACGAGGCCATACACAGTTCGACGACTTCGAGGCCGTCGCGGAGGTCCTCGCTCGCGTTCTCGCCGTCGCGGAACGCGTCGACGACGTGGCGGTTCTGGGCGAGGTAGCCGTAGGTCGTCACCTCGTCGGGGACGACCGGCATCTGGCCCTGCCCGGCCTGCTGTTTCTCGACGACGTAGCCGCTCTCGTCGTCGACGTCGCTGGAGAAGAAGACGTCCGTCCCCGAGTCTAGCGTGTTGATGTTCCCGGAGTACTCCGGACCGAGCAGTTCGACGGTGAGACGGAGGCCGCTCCCGACGAAACACCAGGAGGTGGTCGCTTCGCCGACTACGACCTCGCCGTCGTCGGTCTCGTAGTAGACCGTCGCGCGGGCGTAGTCCTCCGCGGGGGCCGACCGGTAGTCGACGTCGAACTCGTCGGCCAGCCGGTCGGCGTACTCCCCGCGCGTCCACTTCAGCGTCGAGATATCGCAGGTGACCGCCAGCGGCGTCAGACCGTTTCCGTCGCCGCCGCCCCCGCCACCGGGCCGCTCCAGCAGGTGCTTGTTGACTTTGTGAGAGTGACACATCATGTCGCTCAGGACGCCGCCGCCCTGTTTCTCGCCGTCCCAGAACCACGCCGAGTGCGGGCCGGCGTGTTCCTCCGCGGCGCGGGCGAGGTAGGGCCGCCCGGTCGCGTCGGCCCCGTCCCACAGCAGCGACCGGACTTTCTCGACGCCGGGCATGTACACCTGGTTCTCCAGATATGCGTGGGCGAGGTCGGTGCTCTCGACGAGGTCGATCACTTCGCGCGCCTCCGCGACGGTCCGCGCGAGCGGTTTCTCGATGGCGATCCCCGTCAGATCGGCGCCGCTCTCGACGGTTTCGACGACGTCGCGGACCGTCTCGACGCGGACGTAGTTGGGGCTGGTGATCCACAGCGCGTCCACGTCCGGGTCGCGGGTGAGGTCGACGACGGAGTCCGCCACCGACGGGTCGCCGCAGTCTGCCTCGCGAAGCGAATCCGCGACGCGTTCGGCCTTCTCGCGGGTCGGATTGTATATCCCCGCGGCGTGGGCGTTGCGGATCCCGCGCAGCGTATCCGCGTGGAACGTCTCGGTGATGAACCCGGCGCCGACGAACCCGATACCGAGCGAGTCAGTCTCTGGCATACCAGTATTCGACTGCTGCAGCGCGCCTAAAGTTACCGTTGCCGGAACGGACGTCTGTGTCCGAGATCGCCTGCCAGCGTGTTCACAGCGGTTGAATTCGGGGTGCTTCGAGGTGAAACAACCGCTCAGTGTGTTGTGCGAACCCACTTTTTCCGGCGGAGAGCTCCTCGCGGCCCTGCGGGCCGCTGCGGGGATCCTCCGCCGCAAAAACGTGGGGAAAAAGGCCGGACAGCGCGCTCG
>ENA-ORCS01000062-ORCS01000062.1-marine-metagenome-genome-assembly--contig:-NODE-62-length-122427-cov-7.587773_pt1 | contig 122427 bp, 93 predicted proteins | sample MGYA00237781_ERZ508513 | MGnify/ENA primary metagenome ERZ508513 (study PRJEB26184, sample SAMN06268793) | marine metagenome | isolation source: Eden Landing Ponds, San Francisco, CA, USA | place...
TTATGGGGATGATACAGGACGCGATCAATCCCATCGTCGATAGTCTCGGAGGTGGTGCCTGATGGATCCGCTCGTCAGCTTGCCCGACTGGGCTGGCCTAGCACCGATGCTCGCTTTTGGCGTGACAGCGCTGGTGCTGTTCGTACTTGACAGCATCGAGCCGGAATCGGACTCGCTGAGTCTGACAGTCCTGACCGGTGTCGGGCTGATCGGCTCACTGGCCGCCGTGGTACTTTCAGGCTGGTTCCTTCTCGAGGCGGGGACAGTCGAGCTGTTCGACGGGGCGTACATCGTCGACGAGATGAGTCTGTTCTTCACGGCGCTGTTCGGCAGTGTCACTGCGTTAGTCGTGCTCGGCAGTCACGATTATATCGCCGAGGAAGACTACCAAGCCGAGTACTACTCGCTGGTCTTCCTGGCGGCGACCGGGATGGCGATGGTCGCCTCCGCGAACAGTCTGGCCGCCGCGTTCGTCGCCGTCGAACTGGTCTCGCTGCCGTCCTACGCCCTCGTGGCATACCTCAAGCACAATCGCGGATCCGTCGAGGCTGGCCTGAAGTACTTCCTCGTCGGCGCACTGTCCTCGGCAATCTTCGTCTATGGCATCAGCCTCGTCTACGGTGCCACCGGCGCGTTACAGTTTGATATGGTCGCCGAGGCAATCGCAACTGACACGCTTACCGGTGGACCGGGTATCCTCGGACTCGGGATCCTGATGGTCATCGGCGGTATCGCCTTCAAGACCGCCGCCGTGCCGTTCCACTTCTGGGCGCCGGAAGCCTACGAAGGTGCGCCAGCGCCGATCTCGGGCTTTCTCTCCTCGGCTTCAAAGGCCGCCGGATTCGTGCTCGCGTTCCGCGTGTTCGCCGTCGCGTTCCCACTCCAAGCAGTCTCAGGGACCTTCGACTGGACGCTGGCGTTTCTGGTCCTGTCGGTCGTGACGATGACGCTGGGTAACTTCGCAGCTGCGACCCAGGAAAAAGTCAAACGTATGCTGGCATACTCTTCGATCGGTCACGCCGGCTACGTGTTGATGGCACTGGCCGCATTCTCGGGCACCGGCACGGAGAGCCTGCTCGCGGGCGTGAGCAACGATAGCCTCCTGCTCGGTGCCGGGATGATGCATCTGCTGGTCTACGGGTTTATGAACACCGGTGCGTTCCTGTTTGTCGCGCTGGCCGAGCACTGGGGTGTCGGACGCCGGTTCGAAGACTACAACGGACTCTGGCGAGACGCGCCGATCGCGTCCGTCGCGATGACGGTGTTCCTGTTCAGCCTGGCCGGGTTGCCCGTCGGTGCGGGCTTCCTCTCGAAGTACGTCCTCTTTATGGGCGTGATTGGAGCCGGCCTGTGGTGGCTGGTCGTCATCGCGCTGGTCAACAGCGCGCTGAGCCTGTACTACTACTCGCGACTCGTCAAGGCACTCTGGATCGAGACGCCCGAAACCCAACGCGAGATCGACTCGTACCCGGTCGGCCTCTACGCTGCGGTCGTCGGTGCGGCTGTCGTGACCGTGCTGCTGTTGCCTGGATTCGGTGTCGCCACGGAAGAAGCGATCGCCGCTGCGAGCGCCCTGCTCTGATCGCGTGCCACGGGATATCGACGAGGACGAACGGGACGCGCTCGTCACGATCGCCCACGGTGCCGTTGTGACCTCCGGGGCTGTATCGGCACAACGGGCGCTATCGACGGTGACTGAATTCGTCCTCACGCGCGGGCTCGGCCCCGTCGCCTACGGGGTGTACGCACTGGCCTGGCGGATCGCCCAAGTCCTATCGCGGTTGGTCACGTTCGGGAGCGTCCCCGCACTCCAGCGGTTTCTCCCGGCGGCCGACGACAGTCTGGAGCGCTCTCGTGTGGCCGGACTGGCGTACGCAACGACGTTGGGCTTCGGGAGTGTCATCGCGATCGGAGTCTGGTTGCTCGCTCCACAGATCAACGCGAACACCGTTGTCGAACCGGCGTTTACCCCGGCGATGCGGCTGTTTGGGTTGCTTGTCGGCCTCCTCGGGCTCGTGATGATCGTTGCGGCGATCTTCCGGGCGATCGGCTCCGCACGCGGTGAGGTGCTGTTCAACAAGCTCTTGCGACCGTCAGCTCGGCTCCTCGGTGCGACACTCGCGCTGGCGCTAGGGTACTCGGTCGTCGGTGTCGCGGGTGCGATGGTCGCCTGCCTGTTCGCGCTGGTCGTTATCGGCGTTCCCTCCTCGATCTATTCGACCGGGATCGTACCCCGGATTCGTGGCATTCGCAGCGAGATCCGACGGTTCTACAACCACGCGGGCCCGGTCGCGATGAGCAGCCTCGGAAAGGTATTCCAGAACCGGGTCGACATTTTGCTGGTCGGTGCGCTACTGACGGCTGTTGACGCCGGGACCTACAATCTCGTGCTCGTGTTGGTGTCGATCGCTTGGATCCCACTGTTGTCGTTCAATCAGTTGCTGCCACCGGTAGCTTCTGACCTCTATGCCGACGATCAGATGGAGACGCTCAACGCCGTCTACTCTTCGGCCACGCGGCTCATCGTCACAACAGTCGTCCCATTCCTTGCCGTGCTTGGCGTCTACGGCGAACAGCTGCTTGGCGTCTTCGGGCCGACGTACGCCCGTGGCTACGTCCCGCTGGTCGTGTACCTCGGGGGCGTATTCGTCGGCAGTGCCGTCGGCGCAACCGGGTGGTTGCTGATGATGACTGACCACCAGTATGCCCGTATGCTCTTAGACTGGGTGCTTGCCGCCCTGAACATAGTTTTGACGTATGCGTTCACGGTCCGGTTCGGACTGGCCGGTGCGGCTCTGGGCACCTCGTTGGCGATTGCGACACAGAACGGACTGCAGGTATTGCTGCTCCGGCGGTTCGAGGGGCTGTTTCCGTTCGATCAGACCTTCCTGAAACCGCTGGTCGCCGGCGGTGGTATGATCGCGACGATGCTCGCTGTGCGGGCGTTGGTGCCCGGTCTCATCGCTGTCGGAGTCGGCACGCTCGTCGGACTCGTGAGTTACCTGTTCGGACTGCTCGCACTCGGCGTCGATCCACGTGATCGACTCGTCATCACGGAACTGTCGGCCCGATATCGCGAGACGATTACAGAGACGTTATCGCGGTAGAGCGCTCTACGCTTCGATCTTCTTGTAGTCGACGTACTCGCCACCGCGGAAGTCCTCAAGCAGGTTGATTGCGGCGGTGGTACCCTCACCGACGGACACGTTGACCTGACGCTGGCCGCCAGTGAGGTCACCGGCAGCGTAGACTCGGTCGACGCCTGTGTACTGGTTCTCATCGACATCGAGATACGAACCGTCCCGCGGGATGCCGAGCATATCAGCGATATCCGCGCCGCCGGCCGCACCGAGTGCGACGAACAGCCCTTCGATTTCGATGGCGTCGCCGTCCGCAAGCTCGACGCCTTCGACCATCTCGTCGCCGACGATGTGATCGATGGGCTCCTCGACGATGTCGATGCCTTCGGCATCGAGTTGCTCTTGTAGCACGTCGTCCATCTCGACGTCGTTGCCGTTTGTCAGCACCCGGACATCGTCAGTGTAGTCCAGCATCATCATCGCTTCCTTGGCAGCGTAGTTGCCCGCGCCGACGATGCCGACCGGCGAGTCCTGATAGAAAAAGGCGTCACACTCGACACAGTAAGAGACGCCTTTCCCCTCGTAGTCATCGACGTGCGGAATCGCGGGCGATTCGTACGACGCCCCCGTGGCAAGGATGATTCCACGGGCCGTATACTCGGCTGCTTCGGTCTCGATCAGATATCCGTCGTCCGCCTCGGCGACGCGAACGACTTCCTCCTCGACGATTTCCGCGCCGAATTTCGTGGCCTGCTGTTGGCCGACCTCTACGAGTTCCGGGCCAGTCGCGCCTTCGGGGAACCCGTAGACGTTCTCCATAAAGTCGACGTTCTCGGTCGTGCCGTCGCCCTTATCGAAAATAATCGTCTCCTGGTCAGCCCGTGCCGTGTACACCGCGGCGCTCGATCCCGCTGGTCCTCCGCCGATGATAGCTACGTCGATCATTGTGTCTATAACACAATTCTATTCACAGTTAAATCGCTCGGTCTATGTGAGTGCGACCCGTCCGTGCCCGCTATAACGGGTGAAATTGGCTATGTTTATTGATGGCATACGTCATTCAGCGGCTACATCTCGCCACGAGTATTGTTCAGTATTGAAATTCTAGGCCTGTCCCCACTCACTGAATCGCTCGCGCTCCTCATCGGAATGCGCGCGAACCCACAGTTGCCCGATGCGAGACAGTCGGGTCCGATAGGACTTGCCGTGTGACTCCTGCTCGATGTAGCCTTTGCCACCCGGACCGAGCCGGTCGACGTTGTACAGGACTTTCGAGCGGAAGCTATCAGTGTACTCCTCGCCGAGTTCCGTCGCCAACTGTTGGGCCAACTCAGAGACAGATTCGAACTCACCGTGCTCGCCCAGCGTGAACAGGATAACCTCCTCGAAGGGTTTGACGTTCGAGAACGATGCCACGGGCAGTTCGACGACGTAGTTCCCGTCGACTTCCTTGGCACCGATCGTCGTCCCGCGTTCGTCGAACTCAGCGAGTAGGTCTTGTGCGCCTGTCAGCCACGTTTCGACCCGCTCGTCGTCGAGTTCCCGGCTCAGGTCAGTCATTAGGTCGATGCCCTCACGGAGTTCCTCGGCCAGTTCGGTTTCGAGGTACTTCTCCGGGGCCGTGTAGTACGTGTGAATCCGGTCGCGATCACCCTCGCGTTCGACCATAATCGAGTTCGCGGCCGTTGCAAAGGCAAACGAGACCGGCCGCGGCATCGCGGCGATGTTGACCCATACTTCCCCTTCGGGGTCTTGATCGAGTTCGGCGTTGATCAGCGCGTACGCCTCCTCAAAGGCCGCGTCGTAGTCGTAGACGTCTTCCAGAGCGATCCGTTCCGTTTCCGCCCCCAGGAGGCTCTGGAAGTCGGTCTCCAGTTGGGCGGCCAGTTGCTGGGAGTATTCCACGTTGGCCTCGCTGCCGATCGCTCCCTCCAACAGGATCGCCCGGTCGACGTCGAGTTGCTCGCGCACGAGCGGCGCGATCAACCGATCGTAGTCGAATCCGACCGGGACGATGTGGGTGTGCATATCGAGTGAGTAGCGCGGCCGGTGGTAAAAAGTGTATTACTCCGTGTCCGCCGTCTGTAGATCGCTGAACCGAGTGAGATCTTCTTCGGGGGCGCGAGCGGTGAACAGCGACACACCCACGGTGAGCACCAGCCCGAGAACCATCCCGATGACTGAGGCCGACCATCCACCGAGATACGTCGACGGGACTATCGGCAGGAAGACGCTGGCAAGATAGAACACCTGGCTACCGAGCACGCCAGCTAGCATACCTGTCCGCGTCGTGCCTGTCCAGTACAGTGCGACGATCACCGGCAACGTGAGCTGTGCGAATCCGCCGAAAGCGGTGTCTCCGATCTCGACGAGCGTTCCTGGCTGGAACAGACTCGCGATGAACGTGAGCACGGCAAAGAGTGTGACCCCGACCCGGCCCAGCAGGTCCTCTCGACGTTGGGTGGCCGTCGAGACGACCTGTCGGTAGATGTCCTGTGTGAGATACGACGACCCCGACAGCAACATTGAGTCACTGGAGGACATCATCGCGGCCATCGCACCGGCGACGACCAGTGCCGCAAACCAGCCCGGCGTGAACTCGTTGAGCAACAGCGGGAGGACGTTGCCGTCTGCAGGCGAGATTCCGTATCCGGCCGCCCACGCCCCGAGCATAAACGCGGGAACGAACAGCAGGATGACGAGCACTGGCCACAGCGCGAACGTCCGCTTGAGCACCGTTTTGGACTCGGCGACGAAGAACCGCTGGTTGACCTGGGGGAACATCGCCACACCGAACGCGATCGAGACTGCCGTCGAGATGACGTACTGTGGCGAGTACAGCCCACCTCCCAGTGTGAGAAATTCGGGATTGGTGCCTGCGAGTGTGCTGGTGGCCGCGGTCGGCCCGCCGACTGCCGCAAGCACCCAGACGAACGCCCCCCAGACCATCACGAGCATAAACAATCCCTGTAGGGTATCCGTCCAGGCGACCCCACGCATCCCCGCAAGTGTCACGTAGACGATCATAAACAGCGTGATCCCGCCAGCGCCGACCCAGTAGGGGACCGCCCCTTCAGTCAGGGCAACCAGTGCCGTCCCAGCCCCTTGTTGTTGGAGCATCACGTAGGGAAACAGCCAAAAAATGCTCACAGCCGCGACCAGTATGCGAAGCCTCGTTGAACCGAATCGATCGCCGAGCATCTCCCCGAGCGTGAGATACCCCTCACGCTGGCCGAGCAACCATTGCTTGTAGCCGATCACGTACCAGAGGACGGCGAAGATTATGCCGTCCATCATCCCCATCACGAGAATCCACTCGGGTCCTGCTTTGGCCGATATGTTCGGGCCTCCGAAGAAGGTGAACGCCGACAACAGCGTCGCAAAGGTGGTGAACAGCAATACGACTGTTCCGAACGTCCGACTCGCCAGATAGTAGTCTTCGGCGGTCCGGTCGGTCACTCGATATGCCAATAACCCGACCGCGAGCGCCACCAGGAGGTACGCGGTAACAATACCGAGCTGGAGCACGACGTTAGCCACGGTGACCACCCTTCTCGATGCCGAGGCCCCACGCTCGCCGTGTGAAGACATAGAAAACGATGCTTGCCAGTGCGAGCCAGCCGATGTGCCACCAAAGCCACACTGGCAACCCGGCGACGACTGCGTCCGAGCCCCACATAAACCACGGCACAGCTAGCCCAATCACGACGAGCGTGACTGTGCTCCATAGTGTGATCTGTCTCCGTTCGTTCACAGGTAGCTGTATTTACTACTATATCGGCTTAACCGTTACTATATTTTCCAGTATGGGTCTTTGAAGAGTTATTTTGATCGATAGTGTTGTTGGCCTGCATTCGACTCTCGACAGACCTTTGCGAATGGCTCTCGTATCAATTTATCGTCCATGCACTCAGTCATGGCATCATCACCGGGTCGGAAGGCCCAGATCATCAATGCAGGATTCATCGAAATACCTCATACATGCACAGATTACCGCCGACGGGGTGGTCGAGCGAAGTGATGTCGTCGGTGCGATCTTCGGGCAGACCGAAGGGCTGCTCGGCGACGAGTTAGAGATACGTAACCTTCAGGAGTCGGCCAAACTCGGCCGGATCGACGTCGAGATCGACTCGGAACACGGCCAATCGGTCGGCAACGTCACGATCGCGAGTGGTCTGGACCGCGTCGAAACGTCGATTCTGGCAGCGAGTCTAGAGACCATCGACCGGGTCGGTCCGTGTCGGGCGACCTTCGAGGTCACAAATCTCGAAGACGTCCGCCAGGCCAAGCGCCGTGAGATCGTCGAGCGAGCCACCGAGTTGCTAGAGCAGTTCGACGAGTCGGTCCTCTCGAGCCAGGAGATTATCGAAGAGGTGCGTCGACAGGCTCGCGCCGAACGAATCACCGACTTCGAGGGCTATCCTGCCGGCCCACGCGTCGCCGACAGCGACGCCATCATCGTCGTTGAGGGACGGGCAGACGTTATGCAACTGTTGCAGTTCGGGATCAAAAACGCCGTCGCCGTCGAGGGGACGAACGTTCCCGAGGCGATCGCACGTCTCACCAGCGAGCGAACGGTGACGGCATTTCTCGATGGTGATCGCGGTGGCGAACTCATCCTGCGGGAACTCGCACAGGTCGGTGACGTGGATCACGTCGCGTTCGCGCCCGACGAAAAGTCAGTCGAAGATCTGTCTCGCGAAGAGGTGATGACAGCACTCCGGGAGAAACTCACCTATGACGAACTCGACGACACCGCGATCGACGGCGAGTCACCGGCGGTCGCGAACGGCCAACAACCCAGTGCGGAGCAGGCGACGGACGACGAGTCGGAACCCGAAGACGCCGAACCCGATGTCACATCAGAGACCGACGCGGTCGCTGATCGGGCCGATGACACGGACAGCGAGGCTGCCGAACCCACTGACGGCTCGGAGCACGATACGTCCGAGACCGAGCAAAGTACGGCTGACACCGAGACCGAAGACGACGACAGTTCGACCAATGACGACCGCGAGCGCACGCTCGGCGATCACATCACACACGTCATCGACGACGCTACCGGCCGGACGCGACTGCTCGATGACGGGTTGAACCCGATCGACGAGCGTGACGCCGGCCAGGCCTTCGATGCTATCGTCGACGCCGAGACAGTCCCTGCGACGGTGTTAGTCGACGGAGCGGTTGATCAGCGCGTGCTTGATGTCGCTGCTCAGCGCGGCGTCAGCCAGATCATCGCGACGGGAGAAGGTGAGTTCGTCAAGAAACCGACCTCCGTCCGTCTTCGTGTCGTCTCATAGTCTCACTCGTCCAGTCGCTTTTCGTAGACGATCCCGTCCGCGTTATCGTAGTTGTCCGGCAGCCGCTCGACCATCGCAAAACCAAGCTGCTCGTAAAAGTGGCGTGCTGCTTCGTCGTCGGCACGTGCCGTGAGACGCATCGTCTCAAAGTCCCGATTGCGGAACCGCGTGCTCGCAGTACTCACGAGCCTCGAGCCGTGCCCCTCGCGCTGGGCCGACTCGGCGACCGCGAGTTCCGGTACGTAGACGCGACGCTCGCCACCGATCGCAAGCAGATAGCCCACGGCAACGCCCGACTCGACGGCGACCAGTCCGAATAGCGGTCCATCGAGCGCGGCCGCCAGCACGTCCGGGCTGGGATCGGACAGGACCGACTCCTGTATTCGTCTCAGTCGGCTCCGGTCGTCGGGCCGGATGTCGCGGATTGTCGCCATTGGTTACACTGCGATCGTATCCGTCGCGATCGCCAGTCCTCCGGCAGCCAGACCGGCTGCGAGCGTTGCGAGGAAATTGACGCCCTGATTACCCACAAACCCACCCTCTATGGTCGCACCCAGTATGCTGTCGACAGTCATCCCGACGAGGCCCGCAGCGACGACGACGCCGATGCCGACCGTTCCGAGATCGAACGCCACTGCTCCGATACCGGCGATCAAGGCGGCGCCCGACAGGCCGGCGAGTTCTCCTTGCCACGTGATGCCACCGTCAGTGCCGGGGTCGACCACTTCGAAGGTCGTGATGAGCCGCGGATTGTCGTACAATCCACCGATCTCACTGGAGAACGTGTCGCTCATTGCGGCGGCGACTGCTCCTGCAAAGACGAACAGAAACAGGTCTTCCGGCACGCTCTCCATCTGTGGAGCCGCAGCGTGTGCGATGACTGCAAACAGTGCAACGACAGAATTCGCGAGGACGTTCCCGCTTCCTCTGGCACCCTCGTTCGGTTCGGCAATCCCACGCTTGACCTTCTGATCGTACCGGAGTTTTGCGGACAGCCCACCGAGACCAAAGAACGTCACCAACATCGCGAACCAGCCGACATCGCCGACGACGAGCGTCAGCAAACTCAGCAAGACACCGGTGAGCATCCCCGGCAGCGAGGCTGTCTCCAGTGCATACGAGACGTATCCGAGCGCGATGGTCACAGCGAGCGCAGCAGTAATCCCGCTCGCCGAGACGGTGATCGACAGATCGGCAAACAGCCATAGCAGCAGACTGATCGCAAGCAGCACAATCGGGTCGTCACGCCCGAACAGCATCGACCGCACGAGCGCACCGATCAACGCCCCGGTCGCCGCCAGGAAGACGACCTGCGGGAGAGCGGTCGGCTGGTTGAGGATCGCTGCCGCGGCGAGATACCCGCCAGCCCCGGCCAGCAGGCTCCCCGCGACGAACGCCGTCATCGCGCCGAACGGCTCGACCCCACGGTCGCGTGCCGTCTGCGCAGCGAGATTCCCGACGGCGAGAACGACGACACTCCCGACGAACGCCGGAATCGAGAGCCTGAGATACGTCCCAAACGACGCGAGGAATGCAATCGCGAGGGCGAACCCGGCCAACCCGTAGAGCCGCCCGTCCCGTCGGTCACCCGGTCGGGCGAACACCTCGAATACCGTGCTATCGTCGGAAACTGAGAGTGCGACGGCGGCGATGGCTAGAAACGGCACACCAGCAGCGATAGCCGCCACTGGTCGGGAGAACAAGCGGTCCGCGAGCGGGACCACAAGCGACAGAGCCCCGACGAGAGCGAACGCACCGGCGCGCCGGACTGGCGATGTCACGCTACCGTGCGTTTCCCCGAGAGATACTTACTCTTTCCGAAGCGGCTGGCGATCCGGTGGGCTTTACCCCATCGGCCGATGACCCGTTCGTGTGGGTCTGTACGATCGGTATCTCGCCGCGCGCATCCGCTGGAGTGACGCCTCGCTCCCCGAATCGGTCGCCGTCGTTCTCACCGAGCGCGACCTCCTCGAAAAGGGTGCCTACGAGACGCTCGAACGGTGTTTCAACTGGGTGTTCGAGTACGGTGCCGACCTCGTGTTGGTGTACGTCAGCGTGCTCGACGCAGAAGCCGTCCCGACACTTCGCGGACAGATCAGTGACGTCGACGCGCCCCGACCGGTCGCCGTCCGCGGTCCCGATGACGACGACCCGGCTGAGGCGCCGATACAGGTGAGTATCGGCCTCGGTGGGAAACACGAGTTCGCGACGGCCGTCCGCGGACTGGCCGAGGAAGTCGCCGACGGACGACTCGATCCCGACGATGTCGTCGAATCCGAAATCGAGAAGCGACTGGTCTTCCCGACGGCTCCAGACCTGGTTATCAAGACCGGCGCGGAGCGACTCTCCGATTTTATGATTTGGCAGTCCGTCTATTCCGAACTGTACTTTACCGACGTCAACTGGCGTGACTTCCGCAAGCGCGACTATCTCCGGGCACTGCGAGACTATCAAACCAGACAGCGCCGATTCGGTCGGTAGGCCGCTCCACCGGATGGCGTCCGCACGCGGGCGAGTGGTCCAGACACAGGTGCTTTTATCCGGTCCGGCCCGAGCAGGTCGTATGAACGTACTGAGCGATCTCGTACACCCAGAACGGGGCACCGACGAGCTGTGGATCCACCGGCCGGGTCCGCGCAGTCGCTCCTGGAGCGGCGAGCAGTTTTGCGTCGAAGCCTGGAAAGCCGGCAACCTGTTGCGCCACTACGGCGTCAGAGAGCAGACGACTGTCGGGTTTCTTGAGGATACTGATCCGGACGGGACGCCCAACGCGCAGGCGATCATTGCCCTGTTCGGCGCGTGGACGGTCGGCGCGAGCGTCGAAGTCGATCCACCCTCGCTCGATGGGATCGACGTGCTCGTCGGACCGGCTGATCGACTCGACGGCCGTGAATTGCCTCCTGGCTGTAAGGCGATGGGATACGGTGGTCGGCCCGAGGACCCGACAGTCGCACACTTCGAGGGCGAACGCTGGAGTGAGAACCCGGTCCAGTTCCCTGCCGATATCGAACCGACAGATCCGGCGCTACGAGCGGAGGGCGAGGAGTTGACACACGCCGAACTGCTGGCGGCAGGACAGCGCGCTCGCGAGGAGTACAACGTTGAACCGACAGATAGAGTCGCGTTGTCGTCCTCACTGTCCGATCCCGGGGCTGTCATTGCAGGGATCCTGGCGCCGTTGCTGGCGGGCGCCACAATCACGTTGGGCGGCGAATCGACAGTGACAGTCGCCGAACGGGACGGCGCGATCCGGCCGTCGACCGTTCAATTCCCGGAGGCCTAGTCTCGTGGGCGGACGTAGTTTGCGAGCGTGACTAGCGTTCCTACGAGCCAGCCGATCGGTACGGCGATGCCGAACCACATTCCGACGTAGGCGATTCCCTCTAGTTCGTAGTTGTTCCAGAGGTAGTCGTTGAGGCCGCCGATCGTCAGGACGTTCTCGAGTAGCCACTCCGCGAGTGATTCGCTTTGGGGGAAAATGTAGCTCGCGACGGCTTCGGAGTACAGACCAGCGACGACTGGCGGCAGAAAGATGGCCGTAATCGCCAGCGGGTAGGCGACGAGGACCGTCGAAGCGCGACCGCCGATCCGGCTGGTGACAACTGCGAGGACAGCGGAGACGGTCGCGACCAGGCCCGCGGCGACGACGGCGATGACGCCGGTCGTGCTCATTTCAAGTTGATACCGTGCGAGCACTGAGAGTGCACCCCAGGCGATCACCGAAAGGACGACCACACCGAGAATCCCGATCCGCGTGGCCGCCGAGTCGAGCTTGCGTGCCTGATAGCGCAGTACGTAGCCGAAAAGCACCAACGGATACAACAAGCCGACGATCGGCGCCCCGAATGCCCCCCACAGTCGGTATGCGATGCGGCTGCCGGTTGTCTGGGGCTGCCACTTGCCCAGCACTGTCTGCTCCGCGTCCAACTGGCGCGGATAGATCAGTTCCATCCAGGTCTCGTGGAGGCGCTTGAGATCGATCCGGATCGCCCCCGCGATCCCCGTTTGATTTGGGGCCGACATACTCACTGGTTCTGTCGCCCGCTGGTTAATAGTTGTAGGTTACGGACGGACGGTCGATCGTGGCCCTACCAGGGCGCAAATCCGGGGTCGACCTTCCGACGCGTCCGATCGAGATCTGCGATCCGTTCGAGGTCTTGCTCTTCTAGTTCCAGGGAGAGGCTCTCCCAGTTGTCCCTGATGTGGGCTTCGCTGGTCGCTTTCGGGATTGCAGTCACGTCGTTCTCGCGTAGCCACGCCAGGCTCACTTGCGCCTCGCTGACGCCGTATTTCTCCGCGATCTCGCCCAAGACGTCCACCTCGAAGACGTCACCACGCGCCAGCGGTGAGTAGGCCACGATCTCGATGTCGTGTTCGTCGGCGTACTCCCGAAGTTCGGTCTGCTGGAGCATTGGATGGGTCTCCACCTGGTTGGCGAAGATCGGCGCGTCTAGGTGCTCGCGAGCCTCGTCGAGATGGCGTGGCTCGAAGTTGCTGACGCCGATGTTTTTGACTGTCCCCTCGTCGTACAGCTCGTCGAACGCCGCCAGTGTCGACTCGGGCTCGTAGGCTCGCGACGGCCAGTGGACGTACAGTAAATCCAGGTAGTCAGTCCCGAGTTTGTCGAGGCTGGCCTGCGTGGTTTCGAGGACGTCCTCGTAATCGAGGTTCGAAATCCAGACTTTCGTCGCAAGGAAGATATCTTCGCGATCGACGTCGGCTGCAGCGATCCCCTCGCCGACAGCATCCTCGTTGCCGTATGCCTGTGCCGTGTCGATGTGTCGATACCCCATCTCAAGGGCAGTACGAACGCTTTCGGCACACTGATCGGGATCCTCGTTTTCCCAGGTACCGAGTCCGAGCATCGGCATCCCCTTTGTGGACGGCACGCTCTCCGGTGTGAGTTCAGTTGATGACATCAGTTACACTACGGGCTCTATCAGTTAAGTAGTTCTGAAGCATGGGTCGGAATGCCACAGGACGTGAGGTTCCCGCAAAGCTACGAGCGTCGGAACGTCGCTAGTATTTCGGCTCAGCCCCGACGTAATCGTAAAACCGGTCCATAAATGCATCACGGTCGTGTTGCCAGTCCGAAAACGCAGCCGGTGTCGTCGGGTACTGCTCGTAGATGGCCTTCAGTTCGTCGGCCATCGCATTGACTCGATAGGCGTCGTACAGCGTCCCCCAGTGACCGAACGTCGAGAGCGCCAGCCGGGCCTTTCCGAGCAAGCTCATCGACGCCGTCCCCTCTTTCCCGAGTACGTCGATGAGCTGTTGAGCCGGCAACGACGCGATGACATCGGTCAGCTCTTGGATGGAATGGGTCGTCCCGAAGATATTGTACAGGTCCATCGCGGCAAACCGCTTGCCGAAATCCGTCTGCACTCGGTGGTTGTACGTCCAGAGGGTCGCTTCGTCGACCGACTCCTCGACGACGGCGTCGACAGCGACTTCCCCGGCCCAGTGGCCTGCCTTCGCCGCACCCGGAATGCCACCCCCAGTCGTCGGATTGACGTGTGCAGCGGCGTCGCCAACGGCCAAATATCCCGGCGAGACAGCCGAATCGTAGGGACGGCGGGTCGGAAGCGCCGCCCCGAGTTTGTCCTCGACGGTTGCACGCTCGAATTCGGGTTTCGCCCTGAGTTCCTCTCTGAGCGTCTCGACCAGTTGCATCGGCTCCTCGGACATCTGAAACCCGAGACCGACGTTGATCTCCGTTGCCGTCCGGGGGAAATACCACAGGTATCCCAGCTCCTCGGTCGGCTTGAACACCAGCGCGTCGTCGTAGGAGACCGGCTCGTCCACCGACAGGACCTCCCGATAGGCCGAACAGAAGTGCGTGTAATCGACGTTCGTATCGAATGTCGCCCCCTCGAAGTCGGCTCTGTCTTGCAGGATCGACAGCGCACCGGCCGCGTCGATTGTCACCGGCGCTTCGTACTGGTACTGAGCCCCGTCTCGGGTTGCAACGACACCGTCGATGACGCCGTCGGTCTGGACCACGTCCTGGACGACGGTGTCATACTGGATCGTCGCGCCGGCGCGGTCGGCTTCTTCGAGCAGTACTTCCCCGTAGCGCTTGCGATCGAGAATCGCGCCGGACTGACCGCCGAACGAATACTCGATCTGTTCTCCGTCAGGGAGTTCGAACAGCGCACGCTCGATTCCGTCATTGGTGAACGACTCCGCGCGGAGGTACTCGCGGTCGATCACGTCGGGGAAGGTGTTCGCACCTTTGATCGCGTCGCCACAGGCGATGTGTCCGGCCTCGGATTCCGGCTTCCGTTCGAGAAGCACGACGTCGAGGCCTTCACGAGCGGCAGTCGCAGCCGCGAACGTCCCGCCGGTCCCGCCCCCAACGACAATCACGTCGAACTGTTCGGTACGCATCGCTGACTCGTTTTCCGTGACATACCAAAAAGCTGTCGTGAACGAACGGTCAGGTGCTGGGAGTTTTCACGATGTGTCACTGGTGCATCGCGATCTCGAAGGCATCGAGCGCGTCGTCGCTCCCGGCGATAAGCAGCCGGTCGTCCGTTTCAATCTCGAAGTCGGCGTCGAGATCCGTGAGAAGGTCACCGTTCCGTTCGACGGCGATCAACACCGCGTCGGTTGGTCCGATCGGTGTCTCATCTAGCGTTTGCCCGGCTAACCGTTCGCCTTCGATTCGGAGGATCTTAACCTGTCGGTCATACGAGAGGAGATCTTCCTTGAGAACGTTCATCGTGATCAGGCGAGCACTGATATCCGGTAGACTGAGCACGTAGTTGGCCCCGGCGCGGCGGGCCTTCGACTGGATTTCCGAGTCGTTGACGCGTGCGACGATTTCGGTGTCGGACGTGAGGTTCCGTGCGAGAAGGATCGATAGGATCGCCTCGGCGTTGTTCCCAATCGCGACCACGTAGACGGCGGCATCACTGAGGTCCGCGTCCCGAAGTACGTCTTCGTCGGTCACGTCACCCTGCAGGTCGACGTTCTCGTGATCGACGCGGTCGACGAGCGTGCAGTCGATCCCAGCCTGCTCTAACCGCTGTTGGACGGTCGAACCGACCTCGCCGGCCCCTGCGATGACGACGCGTCCGTCGGTCGCCGTGGTCTCCGGGAGACGTGTCTCTAGTTCTTGCAACCGCTCTTCCGGGCCCGCGACGAGTACGGAGGTGTTCGCTTTGAGAGTCGTCTCCGGCGGCGGAGAGGGGACGAAGTCGCCGTCGTCCCACATTCCGAGGACGGTCACCTCAGAGGCAGTATCGAGTCCCGCGGCCTCGAGTGTCTCGCCGCAAAACGGGCTGCCCTCGGTCACGGTCGTCTCGACGAGAGCGAATTCCGATGAGATCGACAGCACGTCACTGATCCGGGGGTCAAACAGCGACCGGACTCGGCCGGCCAGCCGATTCGCGAGCAGCCGACGCGGCATCAAAATCGTGTCGGCACCGGCGTACTTGAGTGGATTTTGCAGCGACGGATCCCTGACCTGTGCGACGATCTGGACGTCGACTGACAGCTCTTGGACCGCGAGAACACAGTTAGCCACGTTCTCACTGTCTGTATTGACGATCACTGCGCGAGCTTTGTCGACGTTCGCACGTTCGAGAGCGTTCGATTCGGTTGGATCACCGTAGACGACCGCAGTCCCGTCTTCGGAGCGGTCAAGCGCAGTGTCGGGGTCCGCAGTGAGGAGGACGTGTGGGACTCCGCGGGCGTCGAACTCCTCAAGCAGTCGGTCGGTCTGTCCGGTCCGGTCACCCGCGATAGCGACGTGATCGGTGAGGTTCGTCCGCTCTGGGGGTGTCGGTGTCAGCCGATCTTCGAGAATTGGCTGGAAGACATACGGGAGCACGATAAACAAGAGTAGAAATGTCGAGAGATCGAGGAAGATGACCAATATATTCGCGAACGGGGTCTCCCAGGGCGAATCCGAGCCGAACCCTGTCCCGGTGAATATTTCGACGACGACCTGCGTCGACTGAAAGTACGACGGCGAACGGCCTTCGATGACGACGAGTGTGTAATGATACGCGATCGAAGAAAGCACGACCAGTACGGCGACCGCGCCGATCGTCTGGGCTACACGGCGCTGCCATCGCTTCATAGTTTCTGGCGCGTACCGAGGGGCCATACCAGTTATGTCAAGGAAAATTACTGCCTCGGGTGGTCGTTCTCTACGACCCGCGCTAGGACCCGGTCTGCAATCGACTCCGACAGGTCGGTCAAATAGACCGTCCCCCAGATTGTGACGATGAGTGCACCCAGCGCGTTGAACAGAAGGTCGCCGATTGTGTCGTTGATCCCGTACTGGATGAGCACAGCCTGGATACCCAGTGCAGCAGCGCCCTGATCGAGTGCAAACTCGAATATCTCCCAGATGACGCCGGCAGCGAACACGAACAGGAGGATGAACGTACCCATCAGCTTGGGCGGGACATAGACACGCTCGACGTGAACGTGGACCGCCCGGAAGACGGCGTAGCCGCCTGCGGCGACCACTGTCGCCGAAAGCGCGTGTGTGACTCGATCGAACAGCGGGACCTGCGAGTAGAGCCCGACCGAACCTAGTGCGTGCAGAAACACTGCGGCGGTGAGCCAGAGGACCAGCCCGGCGTCCATTGTGAGGCCGTATTCGCGCCGCAGGATCGCCGGGACAAACGTGATAGCGAGCATAACTGCCGCGTTGGTGGTCACTTCCAGGTCCCGGGCGTGCAAACCCCACAGCAGGATTCCCGCGAGGACCAGTTGCATACCGCGGCTGGCTTGGTGCTGTCGGCGGGGACTGATCGAGAATCGATCGCGCAACCGCCGCGAGTCAGACCCGTCGTGTGTGCCAGACGCGAGGTCGTCTCCTGTCTTTGGATTCCCGTCCGGCTCTGGTGGAACGTAGATTCGATCGTTCGGCTCGTCGTCTCGCGATCGAACGAAGAAGTCGAAGAGCACGCCCGCACCCACTCCGGCACAGCCGGCGGAGACGAACTCTATCATTACATCAGCGTTGATCGCGTCTTGGCTACGCCCGTCAAGCACGAACGTCGTCTCGAAAAACACGTCCACAGTCCACTGGAGTATGTTCCAGACGCCGGCGACCGCAAGTGTCATCAACACGACCAGCACGATCGCGAACGGGCGGTTCATCCGGACTGACGTGAATTGGTGCAATTCGGTAATGGCAAGCAACGCGAGCGCCGCCACAGCGAGGTACGTCGGGATCTCTGTCCGGAACGTCTGGCCGAGCACCGCTTGCCAGAGGATTGGCGCAAGCACGAGCACGACAAGTTCCCAAGGCGGCATCGCCCGTCGGTCGCGAAAGACGGTGATGGGAATCAAAAGCACCACAGCGACGACAAGCGAGACGAACGTCCAGTCGAACGCTCCGTGAAGAAATGTCCAGACAGCCGTCAGGGCGAGTACAGCGACAGCAGTCCAGCCGGTGAGTACGTCGCGCTTCCGGCTCGCGAGTAACGCGCTCAACTGGTCCATAGCAGAATATACCGGACGAAAGGACAAGCGTCTTTATGCGTCCGGGAGGAGTGTCGGAAACGCATACGCTCGGGACCATCTATGACAGGACCACTCCGTGCCACCGCCGGCTGGCTCGCCGGACGCTCGACGCTGCCGACTGCCGTGCGTGCCGTCTTCGGCTACTACGGGCATACCGGTGCGTTCGATCTGGGGAGTCTGCGGCTAAAATCGACAGTCGACGACCGGACCGACGCGATGGTCGAAGACGTGTTCACGCTCGTCGAATCCGAACTCGCCAAGGAGTTCGACGTCGAGTCGGTCACGTTCGAATACGATACGAAATTACTGTTACCAGCCGAGTTGACGCTGGGGTATCTCTATCGGCGTGCACAGCGTCGCGCTGACGGGACCAATCCAGTCGCCGGGAGTACCTGGGCCAGTCGAGTCGAAAACGCCGTCGGCGACGACGGCTATCGTGCTCCAATTGACCCGTCCGAACTCGGCGAGACGCCCACGGACCCGCAATCGATGGTCGATCAGGCGGAGTACCTGACGCGGATCGTCATCGAAGCGCTGCTTGACGGCGATATGCGAGACGCCGTCAACGACGGCGAATACGAAGACTTCCAGGTCTCGATTACTGTCGACGACGACGAGCGCGCACGTGTCGCACGGATTGCCCAGGAGACACTCCAGGCCGACCTCCAGGACCACTTCGACGGACTGCCGGATGCACTGACCGAGACTTATGAGTGGGCCGTCGACCTCTCGGAAGCGCACCAGGAGCGTGATCCGCACTTCCGAGATCTGTACGAACGCGCCCGCGGCGGTGAGGCTGGCGCCATTACAGCGATCGAATCGGAGTACCGGGACGCGCCGTTTGACGCCGAGACGGACGTGTTTGGCGACGAACACCACGATCTACCGTATCTCTGGACCCAGTACGCCAGAGTCGGCGTGATCTACGACGCGATGATCGAGATGTACCGCGCGGCGGGGCTCTCGATCGAAACGTCGTTCAAACGCTCGATCGTGCTGGCGATCATCGCTGCACAGATCTGGCTTGATGACGTTGACGACTACGGCGCTGATGTGGAAGACGGACAACTCACGCCAGTTACGGCTGAATACTTACTAGCCGACAGCGATCGGGAGGCTGCCCGGCGCGTTCAGGCACTCACCGAGCAGTATCTCGACATTGCTCGGACCCACGCGGCTGAAACCCAGTCACCGCTGACAGGTATCGCCACCGAATACATCTATCACTCCGGGAATCCACACGTACTACCTGGCACGGGACAGTTGTGATCGCTCAGTCGATTTCTGGCAGGCTTATATACTGACGCGCCCACGGGATGGGTAATGGCACGGATCGAAGACATCGTACGCACGGTCGGGCGGTCTTCAGCGATCGGGCGCATCGCCAGTCGATCACTGCTGGATCTGGACACGAACCCGGTTCCGGCCGACTGGACGCATATCACCAAGATCGATCCCGAAGACGAAAAAGAGCTACCGCTGCTGTATCCCTTGTATCTCCAGCACACGAGCGCTCTGGAGGTCGGCGGCTCTCGTGACGTGACCGACCAGAACACCGAAGAGACGCTCGAACTCGTCGCTGATCGACCGGTTCCGGCGTTTCAGGAGCCAAGCGGTCCACGGCAAGTGACGACCGACACCCACTCTCAGGCGGAGTTTCTGGCCATCCCGGAGGTCCTCAACGGTGACGTCGAAGCGTTGATCGGCACACTCGGGTCGGGCGTCGAATACATCGAGTCGGAACTCGCCCCGAAGATGATCGCGGAGAAACTCCCAATCTCGCCGGGGGCAGTCATCGAAGACCGGCTCGCGGCGTTCGCGACCTCGTGGCTCTTAGAGGAAACCGTCTTCGAGGCATACATCATTATGAACGCGGACAGTGCGGCCGCACGCGAGAGCAATGTCACCGAGGCGGACCTGCTCGACCCGGGTACGGCCAAACAACGCGCGATGGCCGCCGAGCGCCATCTGGATAGCGAACTCATCTATCTCGAATACTCCGGGACGTTCGGCGGAGACGAAGCCCAATCGATCCTCGAAGCCATCGACGAGGGGCGGCGCTGGTCGCGGCTGTGGTACGGTGGCGGGCTTGACAACCGCGAGAATGCCCGTGCCGTCCTCGAAGCCGGTGCAGACGCTGTCGTCGTCGGGAACGTCTTTCACGAAATCGCCGCAGAGGAAGCGGAGATCTGCGAACGCGCAGCCGAAGAACTGGACGCCGACGTGACCCGTGATGAAGTGCTCGAATGGCTCGACGGCGACGTCGACATCGCCGAGAGTAGCGCAACGAAATACCTCTCGACGATCGTTGACGTGCCGAACCCGGAGGGGCGAGCCCGGGAGTATCTCGTCACGACCATCCAAACCTGGCTTGCAGTCCAAGACGCAGTTGTGGACCTCGACGAGAAGGGGGCCGCCTCGGTCCCGGAACTCGAAGAGATGTTCCGCTCGACCGAGCTACCCGGTCGTTCGGACGTGACGGCTGTCCTCGACGAGGAGTCGTTCCTGACGGACCTGCTCGTCGCGCTCGCCGCCCCACGGTACGATCTCGAAGTCGATGGTCCGCCGGTCAAACATCTCAGTCTCGATCTCGAATGAACTCGGTCACACCAGCACGATTGCGCCGACGGTCTCAAGTTCCGAGCCGGCGATCCGAAGCATCACACTGGTAGCGATTCCGAGTACGAGGCTGACCGACCAGACGGCGACAGCGAACCGGCCCACGCGTGCGTGTGCCGTCTGCTCCAGTTCTGCGGGCGAACGCGTCATACCCAACAGGACAGCGTAGATAACAAGCGGGACAGACAGTGCCGAGCAGACCAGATGGATCGCGAGAATCAAGAGGTATGCCAGCCGGAACAGTCCGCTCGCCTCGATATACAGTTCGCCGCCACCGCCGACCTTCCAGAGGTACAACACCAGAAATCCCAGTTCCAGCGCGACGGCCGTCACCATCGCGGTCCGGTGGCGGTCGATCCGGCGCTGTCGGATGTAGTACACACCAACGAGCAGCGCGGTCAGCGTCGCGGCGTTGATCACGACTATGACAGTACTGAACAGTCGAACAGTCGACTCGCCGATCGATGGGAACAGCGGGACGATGCCCTCGAAGGCGTTCAACACGAGCGCGTAGCCGATCGCCGAGATCGCGACTGCGACGCCAAGCGTATGTGCACGGACCCACTCGCGGAGTGCTGTCGACACAGCCATTGCCCAGCATCCGGTCGCCAGCGGTTTTTAGGTTGCTATCCCGTCAACGCGTTCCGGGTCCGGCGGAACGGGTGTACTCGCCCCTGAACTCACGCCTCGACGTCCGCGAGGAACATCGCGAGGTGTTCGTTCACCTGAATCGCTTCCTCGATGAAAAAGAGATGCGGGGCGTTCCGGAACGTCAACAGTTCAGCGTTCGGAATGCGATCGGCTAGCAGTTCGCCGTTTTCGGGAGGAACGACCTCGTCGCCTGTCGGGGACATCACGAGCGTCGGGAGTTCGATCTCCCCGAGTCGGTCGCTCACGTCGAAGTTCTCGATCGCCGCGGCCTGCCAGTCGCGAGCGCGTTCGGAGGCGTCACTCTGTGCTCGCCACTCGACGATCTGATCGACGACCTCCGAGTAGCGGTCGCGATAGGACTCACTGAGCATCGGCTGCAGCCGCTTTCGGATCCGGGCTGGCTCGTCGATATCCGGGCGTGAGTCGAACAGTTGTTCGCGAACTGATTTGGGTGTCGGCGCCGCGTCCGGGCCGCCGGGGTGTGTCGCCATCAGCGTCAACGAGATCGCCCGGTCGTACTCCAGAGCATACTGCAGTGCAATCATTCCGCCCATCTCCACGCCGACGAGATGGGCCGTGTCGGTCCCGGTATCGGCCAGCACGGCCTCGAGGTCGGCGGCCATCTCTGCGATCGTGTACGGCCCCTCCGGCTCACTCGACGTGCCGGTGCCGCGATTGTCGGGGATGAGCAGCTCGTACCGCTCTTCGAAGTCCTGTCGCTGCCAGTTGTACATCCAGCGACTGTACCCCAGCCGCTCCAGAAAGACGATCGTCTCGGCGTCTTCGGGACCGACACGATCGTACCCGATAGCGACGTCACCGCGCTTGGTCGCGTCCATACGTCGGGACACGGGGCCACGCTTTTTCAGGTTCTCGACTTTATCGAAGTGCGAGGCGAAAACCCACGGCTTTAGCCGTGGGATGAAGCCGACAACAGCAAATCAAACTACGCGACGGTGGCAGGCCGACTCCCCAATATTCAGGAATTGCAAGTACTACATATAAGATATGGAGGTGTGGCGTACCGTCCTCGTTGTACTCGACGTGGACCAACTACATAACTCAGACCGGGTGTTGCACCCCAGAATGCATTAAGCACGAGGATGGACCGCCTATATCCAATCTTGCGGAGGGACGGGGAACTCCTCTTCGTTTGACATACCAAAAACACTCTTTATTTGCCATCTTTCACACGTTGGGCAATTCGGCTATCAATGCTCACTTCGCCGCGTTCAAAATATACCCAACAAGCAATGAGTAATACCACAACAAATGCAGAAATGAACGACCTCGGCAACTGCCAGAACGCAGGCTCTTCAATTCCGATCTTGAGAGCAGTGGGGAGTTGGGATAAGACAGAGTCATAGCTAGGCTGGAATAGCATAGCGTTTGAGATGTTATATCCGAAATGGACCCCCATTGGTAGCCACAGATTCCCAGTGAGCACGTAGGTGGCACCCCAGCCAGCCCCAAGGAGAGCAGAGGAGACAACTAGGGAGATGCTCCGGCCCTCAACGCCACCCCCACCACTGAATACGATATGTGACACGCCAAATACCAATGAAATAGCTATCACACCGCCGAACACTGATCTCTGTCGCGACCCCAGCCACTCACGGCCATCCGGAGTGATTAGCGTGAGAACTGCATACTCCGACTCGACGAACATTCTCGCTTATTGTGGCTTTCATCAGACAGACCCAGTCGATTCGAAGTGGTCCCTATTCGACTTCTGTGGCTTCGAACCCGTCCTCGAAGACGAAGTTTCCATCGCACTGTACGACCTCACCGTCGACCTCGATACGTGAGTCCTCTGCCATATCCACGATCATATCGAGATGCATTGCGGAGTCGTTCTGCTGGACATCGTCGCCGACGGTTTTGTCGTAGGCACGACCGAGGGCCATATGTACGGTATCCCCCATCTTCTCGTCAAAGAGCATATTATAAGTGAACTGATTGATGTCGCGGTTCATCCCGATCCCAAGTTCGCCGAGGCGTCGGGCCCCTTTGTCCGTGTCGAGCACCGCTGCCAGCACTTCTTCATTTTTTTCGGCGTCGTGTTCGACAACAGTGCCGTCTTCGAAGACAAGTCGGGCTCCTTCGATTTCACGAGCCTGCGCCATTACTGGTTTATCGAATAGCACTTCTCCCTCCACGGAGTCTGGAACGGGAGCGGTGAATACCTCACCGCCCGGGAGGTTCCTCTCTGCGTAATCGTTGATTGCGTGCATCCCAGAGATGGACATCGTCACGTCAGTTGTGTCTCCAGAGACGATCCGGACCTTGTCACCGTCTTCGAGGATGTCGACCATCTGCGCTTGGAACTCGCGTTGAGCCTCCCAATCCTTGTTGACCGCGTCGTACACGAAGTCGGCGTACGCTTCCGTACTCATTTCGGCGTCTTGTGCGTTCCCCGAAGCGGGATACTGGGTGCTGACCCACCGTTTGTCCATAATCTTCTCGCTAATTGGTTTCATCACCGCCGCGTACGCGGTGTTTTTCTCCGGCGGAACGTCGCCAGTTTCGTGGGTATTTGACGACGCCCGGACGGCAATTGCCGCATCGACACCTTCAGCGATCTTTAACATCGTTTCGGGCGGTTCATCGTAATCAGCCGGATCCATCGCCCGCATAAACGCTCGTTGCACTCGTTCGTTCGACCGCAGATTGATGTTGAGGGGAAATGCACCGCGTTCTGCGAGGTGTTCGTGTAGAGAGACAATGAGATCTTCAGCCTCCGGAGGTGCGGTGATTAGAACCTCGTCACCCTCTTCTACGTCGATTGAGTGATCGATAATAATCTGAGCGTGTTCCTCGATACGTGAGTCCATACGGAAATACTGTAGAACGAGTGCTACTTATTAGTTGTCGGCGTATCGTTATTCTCAACACGACTGCTGAGTTATAATACAGACATCCATTGTTTCGATGCAAACTTATCAATAGGTATATTTCGCCAGCATAAGCCCATACCCCTCGATCCTATGCAACTCACACAGAGAGACGGCTCCTATTTCTCTCCAAGGCAGACGAGGACACCCTGTTATCGAAATGAGTGACCCACTATGTTATGACCAACCCTTTGATCGCATCGCAAAGTCTTGGGATCTGTGGTTCAGCTAACCCCACAGCAGAACTCTAGACCGCTTTGCGACACGACCAATCTATTAACTACGCTGGAACTCGTATTCCTTGGTATGCTTCGAAAGGTTCGCAGGGCTGGCTACGCATTGCTCGCACTCAGCGGCGTTCTGCACGCCCTTGCACCACGATTGTCGCTCACACTCGCGGCTAAAACCTGGCTGACGGGGTTCGAGAACACCGAGGACATCGAGCCCAAAGACTGGTTGACGACTGCGATGCGTGGCGCCGGTGTCGGGATGGCGGCGGCTGGGCTCGCTGGTTTCCTCCTTGAGGGGTCGTCGACAGAGGCAAGCACGGGCGACGAGTCACCGATCGAGATCGCCCCCGAATCGTCCGGCAGCTAAACGAAAGCACCCCGAAGCTTGCCGGGGCAGTGGTTAAGCCTTATCGACGACAAGGGGGTTGTATGAGACTACTCACGAAATCGATACTCTTTGGTGGGGGTGTGATGGTAGCTGGTTGGGTTGGGTGGGGTATTTATTCGAGCAGAAAGGCACAAACAGTGCCGTATGAACACCTCTGCACGCTAAGCGGTGTTGAGCTCCGTCGCTATCCTCAGACGGTGCTTGTCGAAACGACGGCACCAAATCAGCGGAGTGCGTTTCGACGACTCTTCAGATACATCTCAGGCGACAACCGAGAGAACGAGTCAATGTCGATGACCTCTCCTGTCCAAACGCACAACGGGGAATCCATCTCGATGACTGCCCCGGTTCGATCTGGGACAGCTGAGACCGACACAGATACAGTTCAGATGGCGTTCTATCTTCCTTCGGAGTACACGCCTGAAACGGCACCAAAACCGACGGAATCGGATGTGACACTCGTCACTGAGGCCCAGAAGAAAGTCGCTGTTGACCAGTTTTCGTGGTATGCGCCTGAGTGGCGGGTCGAGCGACGGACACGGAAGCTTGTTTCCACACTCGAACGTGAAGGTATCGAACTGAAGGGTGACCCCTACCTTCTCCGGTACAACGACCCGTGGACACCGCCGTTTATGCGACGAAATGAAGTGGCGGTAGAGGTGGCTGCGGAGAACTGACTGTTTGAATGATGAAGTCGTTCGTACTATGACAGTACGCTCGTGTGAAGTACATTGTTGGTGAGTCAGAGAACCGCTCGGACAATCTCTTTCAGTGCCCTTCGACCCGGTTTTCGGAGGATTCGTCGCCGAAGTTGGAACGGTCTGAGATGCGCTGTGAGTTTGTCTTTTGAGACGCCTCGGTGCGGCGAGAGCCGCCGTCGCGCCAGCGACGTGTGGCTTTCGCACGTGTTCACGTGAGCGTCTCCATCAACGTACTCGCCGTGAATCACTGATTCTCGGTGGAAGGTTTCATCTTCGTCGGCGGATTTCGCCGACACGACGTATCGCTGATCGCTGCCGCGGTCAACGAGCGTGAACACCGGTGGTTTGTCCTCGTCATAGCTTCCGCGACCGCGTGTCGCAGCCTTTCTTCCTGGCAGAGATGTAGAAATCGTCGATTCAACCGGGCCAGCGAAATCGGTGGTTGGCGCGTCGAGCGTTCTGGTGAACTGCTCGACGCGCCGCCGAATCGACCGATACGAAACGTCGATGTCAGCGTCTAACTGGCGGATACTAGTGTTGAATCGGAGGAACGAGTAGCACGCGAACCGCAACTTGTCGAGGCCGATCTTCGCGTGCGCGAAAATCGTGCAGTCTTGTCGTTGAATATGTGGTCGCAATCCTTACAGAGATATCGCTGATACTCCCGGTAGCTACCTGTTTGATCACTGACGCAGACCGGCAGCGCGGGCACTGGAGGCCCTCGCGCCAGCGAACCTGCTGGAGCAGGTTCGCGGCGCTCGCCGCCGAGCTTAGCAGTTCGAACAGGAACATTACATTCGGGTGACGCTGCCGCGTCACCCTTGCCCGCCATACTTTCACAGCGCCAACTCTCTCCGACCAACAATCTGCTTCCGAAGAGTGTCATTAATATATCGTCGTGTGGGGCTCTGTTGGAACCCTCAGCAGTTGACACAAACAGCGTGCTGAATATAGAGGATGAATCCAGCACGACGGTTCCGATTGTTTCACGTTGAAAAGCAGTGAGCCAGCCGTTCACTAAACGTGCGGAGTGCGTATCAAAAACTCATTCGCAATGTGACCTGAGGCGTACCTATGCGTCCCCTCCAAAAGTCCTTGAACACACAGACACTCCACGGGTCGAGTATCAGCCTGATTGGTCTCCTCCTCGCGATTGTTGGCCTTGTATTCCAGGATACAGCTGGCATTACGTCGCTGCTTGCCGCAGTCGGGATTGGACTCGTGGTTGCTGGAACAGTCTATATCGCTGTTGAGGCATCCGAAGTCGTCCGCCTCTCGCTGGTCTTTATTGCACTCGTTGCGGTGCCACTGCTTGCCTATGGCGGTATTGTCCAATGGATTGGCGGACTTATGATTGGAACCGTCGTCGGTGGTGCGCTGTACAGTCGAGTTTCGAATTGACATCCTCCCACGACTGAAGTCGTGGGATTCCTCCGTGGGCGATCCGGCCAGCAGATTACCCCGGCTGTGCACTTACGGGTTCGTTGATGCTGGTTCGGTCAACAGGACGCGACTGTTCCCCAAACGCGGCAGGTATCCAGTCGTGCCCATCTCACTCCCAGTACGCCCCCTCACAGGGTGCGTCCCTCCCGCGTTCAGTAGAGAGGGCAGCAGTCTATGCCATCGGCCCAATCTCAGATTGCAGCAGATTCCACGCTCCCACAACATCACTATGCGCCGCTAAGTCACAATCGTGACACCGAAACACGTCGGCATCACGCGATACCTCATCACTCCCGCACTCCGGACATTCGCTACTCGAATCAACCTCACTTACTTGCCCGACGGTGATGCCGACATCACCGAGTGTGAGTTCGAGACGGTCAACGAGTTGCCGGTGTGACCAGAACGTATGAGTTCTCTCGTTCACCTCTGCGTTCCAATGCGTCTCTAACACGTTGATGAGGTCGCCAACGTACACAGTGTCCACGTTGCGTTCGAGCAGCCACTCAGCGGCGTGTTTCACCGCCGCGTCATAACTGTGATCGCGCCTTCGCCCGCACTCGTCGTATACGTGCTGAATGCGCTTGCTCGTGTATTGGTCTTCGAGGAGTTCCGATTGCAGTTCAGCAATCAACTCGGACAGTGCTCGAAACCGTTCGAACTCGGGGTGAGTGTGGTAGACTGCAGGGTCGCCAGTGGTGGTGACTATCGCAAGCGTGTTGTTCGCGCCTCCGTCGATTGCAGCAGCGTGCGTCGTGTTCTCCTGTTGGAGTGTGTGAGTGAAGTCATCCAGTCGCTGTGCGTGCATTCGGTCTGGCCGGATGCGAACTGGATGTTTGACACGAAGCGTGTCTGCTGGCTCGTCGTAGACGAGTTCTAACCGCGCCTCGTCACCATCCCACGGTGGATTGCCACGGACTTCGAGCGTGACGCGTTCTTGACATTCGAAACCGTATTTGTCTGCGAGGATGTCACCGACGCCGAATTCGAGTATACTCGCGTCCTTGTCCCAGTCGAAGTCGTCCAGGTCGGTTGTACATCTGCCCGGAATCAACTGGCACCTGCGACAGCTGGTGCGGCAAATCGTTACGACAGTCCGTCCGGCAAATCGGCGCGAACCGAGCGGTGCGATATCAGAGTATCAACACAGCGTTGACCGTAGCAGCACCGAGCCACGGTACCGCTAGTCCAAGCGGGACAACAGCGCCCCGATCGTCAAGAAACCGCCGGACCGCAATACCGAATCCGACGGCAGCGAGCTTCGTGCCAAGCAGCGCGACGATACCGGCTGCGTCGATCGCGAGACGCATTGCCGGATTTCCCTCGCTCAGCCCAGACTGTAGCCCGTACCCTGTAAGGACGACATCGGACAGGAGAGCAACGACAAGGACTCCCCAGAGGTAGCTTTCGACACCCGCGAGCGTGCGGACAATTTGACTGTGCTCACCAGTGGTTGCCTGCCTATCCACCCAACTAGTTGCTATCGACTCTTGCGTTGCCATAGGCGGCCCCCCACGGCCACAACTGCGCGCCACCCGACGCGCGAGCAGAAGCCTGTGGTAGTTGGTACCAACCCACTCTGATATAAAATAGTTTTCGTTCTGACTCGTTTGGACAGGTCATACAACCGGCTAGAATATCGGTACAACCGACCGTCTCAATCAACGTTCATAGCGTCGTCGAGACCGAGCCGCCTTCGAGAAACGCCGTCTCGTAGCCCTCGTGTCGGGACAGTGAGTTCGGTCCGTCGACGGTGACCGTCACGGTGTCGCCGCGCTCGGGTTCGCCGTCGAGTGCAGCACGGTAATGAGCGCCGAGCGACGGGCCGATCGCGTCGGTAAGCGTATCGTCAAATCCGCCGCTCTCGACGGTTGCCGACAGTGGGAATCCAGGAATAGCGTAACGGTTGTACGGCGTCCGCGGGGAGACGATTAGTGTCCCGTCCGCGACAGTCGCGACGAATTTGGCGTCGCCGACGCTCCCGACCGTCACGGGCGAACCTGGCAGTTCCTCGCGAGGGGGTGCAAACGACAGCGGCATATCCATCATCGCCATCGGGTCAGCGGCCGCGCGCTCGCCGGCCGTGTCGGGAAACTCCTCGAAGGAGATGTCTTCGCGCTCGCTGTCGGCATACTCGAAGGTGAACGTCGCCGTGTGCGTCGTCTGGAATCGCCCGTCGAATGCCCCGACCGTCTCGATGTCGACCGAGGGGACCTCGACTTCGACAGTGTAGGTGCCGTCACCGTCGAGTTCGATGTTCTCGCCGAAATGAAAGCCCATATTCTGGCTGAGCATCGGCCAGGCCCGCTTCTCGTCGATCACGTCGCCGTCCTGTGACACCGAAAACAGGGGCTGGCGCAACACGGGAATGACCGTGTCAGTCTCCCGGTCCCACATTGCGGCCATCAGATGGACGGTCTGAGCGTCCTGAATCTCGGCCAAGTTGGTCTCGCCGCTCACGGTCCAAAAGCGGTGGGGGAACGAGTAAAACAGCCCGACTGTGCGGTCGCCGACCGTTTGCGTCCCGATCATCTCCATACCTTCGATATGAGTCGGCCGATAGACGCCGTCGGGCCGGTCGTCCAGTACCGGCGGGATCCGGGCGGTCGAGCGCTGGGCGAACAGCTCGCCACAACCGGCCAGTCCGCCAGCAGCGCCGACAGCGCCCACCCGTATGAATGTCCGTCGGTTCATCACCCGAAATCCGGGTTGGACGCACAATAGCCACTCGGTCGCGGCCATCTCTGTGAGACTCACAACCGGGCCGCAAGTGGCGGGCGCGGATTGAAACGCGATCGACAACCCAGCAATCGAACCGTCCCGAATCAGCCTGGCCGGGGCAGCGCGCGCTTGTCTCTGGGCGGCAGCAGGTAGTTCCCGCGCCGCAGGACAGTCATATACTGCAGGATCCCGTTGTTGTGGCGTGTCCCGACCGACCCACTGGCATCGTTGGCGTCGCTGCCATTCATCGCCTCACGGGTCTTGACGAAGTCTCCAATCTCATGCTGTAGTGCCAAAAAGTGCAATCCAGCTCGGTCGTCGTCTGTCGAGCTGAAGTCGCGTCGCAACATAATCGGACTCCCGTTCTCGCGGGCGGCGGTGTTTTTCTGTGCGTGTCCGACGACGCCGTTCTCGCGGGCGTCAGTCGTGTGAGCCGGACAGGCGCTGGCACCACTGGCGTCGCCGAGATTCGCTCCCACGCCTTCGACTCGGTCTTGCTGGGCGTGGGCCGGACAGAACATCTTGCTCACTCGCTGGGAGCGACTGTCCTGCTCGTACCACTGATCGAGGTGGAGTCGGATCTTCGAGACGTGCTGGGTGGTCCCGCCCTCGAACGGACCCTCCCCGATCGTCACGCGCTCTTCGGTGGCCTGATTCGCCCGAAAGCCGGATTTGAAGCCCATGTACAGTGGCGCGTCCTCGGGAACGGCCCCGTCCGGCACGCCGTCGACGTCGTCCCGTTCGGCCGGCATCCCCTCGCCGATGAAACCGGTCCGACGCTCACGAACCTGTAATACGTCCGCAAGCGCGGCGCTCATCGTCTCGTCGTTTACCGTCTCGCGATTGCCCCGTAACGCCTCTTCGGCTTCCAGGAGAGCGTCCGCGCGGTCGCTAGCGAGATGGACCACGACGTCGAACTCGTCGGGTTCGGGATCCTCGAAGGACGCGAGCGCCTCCGGTCGCGGGAGGTCGACGCTCCCGGGGAGTGAGTCGTCGTAGCGATCGAAGTACCGCCGAGAGTAGCCGACGGTGAACAGCAGTCCGTCATTGGAGTGCTCGTATGCCCGTTCCAGGCTTCGAAAGGCCTCCTCGACGGTGTCACGTTCCTCGTCGGTGGGTGTCGACCCGGTCGTCGCCGTCTCGTCGTACTGCTGATACAGCAGCAGGTGGTGAGCGGGCGTCCGGACGTTCCCGTGCTCGTCGGTCGGCAGCGATTCATTCCAGGCGTGCTGGCGACGTGGGAGCGTCGAGAGGTCGTCCGGCCCGGACGGGATCGGATCGGCGTCGCTGCGGTCCAGACATGCTGCCAGCGCGCTTGCGCCGCCGATCGCTACCGCCGCTTTCGCAAACGATCGCCGAGAGATACCGCGCTCTACCATTACCTGAAGTGAGGCCTTCGTAGAAAAGTCCGTTCCGATCCCTGCAATCTATGTGTTCTGGCCAAGCCAGCCTACCACCACCACGCGGGGGTCAAACGCTGTCGTCCGGATCGTGTTCCGACGCCATCCGACTGGCTTCGGCGGCGTACCGCTGTCGATTCGCAGGCTCGACGACTCCGAGTTTGTCTGGCTGCACCTCAATTGCGGCCGTCGTCTCGCGTTCTGAACCCGTGAAGCTAGTCAATGCCCGCTCCTTGCGGAAGTAGTGGCGACCGTCGGCCGTCGCATAGACGAGGATGATCAGGTTCTGCTCGTCGTCGGAGTAGGTACGCTCGACCAGCCAGAGCCGGACTGTCTCGGTGCCCATAGTGACAGACAGGCCGTCCTTGCTCATCACTCCTCGGGGTGGTCGAAGTCATCCGGGCCGGAGATGTCGAGCGGCCGGAGCCACAGCGCCCAGACGAGCACGACGCCGATACCGTAGCCGCCGTACCAGACTACCGTACCGAGCGTCCCGTATCCGAGCTGTATCAGCGCGTAGTTTGCGATTCCAGGGACGAGAACGATTGCGGCCAAAAGCAGGCCCCCCGTCACGAGCTGTGATCGGTCCATTAACCGGTACTCGGGCCCGGAGTGGTTTGTACCTCTCGCCTGCCGCAGTGGGCCTAGTCGGGACCGGCCGGGAGTCGTGTGTAGATCGACCGGGCGACCGCAGCCTGCGAGCGCAGTTCGCGATGGCGCTGTTGGAACAGGTCCCGAGTGCTCGTTGTTGCGTCCTCGTCAGGCTGGAAGCACAGGTTCGGATAGTGAACGTCGGTCAACACTAGCGGTTCCGGTGGCGCGGGACCGACCCCGTCGGGTCCCGAGACCGGCTCAGGGCCAAGTACCCGCTCAATCCGGTCGCGGTCGGCCTCGCCGCGAGCGAACGACAGTAGTAACGTCACGAGCCGACGGACGAGCTGACGGGCGAACCCCCCGGCGTGGAACCGCCAGACGAGAAACGGTCCGTCGCGTTCAATCTCGATCATGAGGTCCCGGACGGTCCCGGTCTCGTCGGGCGTGAGATTGTGGAAGTCGTGCTCGCCCGCAAGCAGCTGTGCTCCATCCCGTGCTCGCGAGCGATCGATCCCGGGCGCATAGAGTTGGTACGTGTATTCTCGCTCTGTGGCGTCGTGGGTGGCGTGAAAGTCGTCCGGAGCGTCGGCGTGGGCCCACGCACGGACGTCCGCTGGCAGCGTGCTGTTGAACGCCGCTGGCGAGAGCCACTCCGGCGCTTCGAAGGCGACCGTCTGAGCAAGCGCCGAGACGCCGGCGTCGGTCCGACCCGCGGCGGCATACCTCGGTGGCGTGTCGCCCTCGAAGGGTACGTCCAGTTCGCTGAGAGCGGAAAGCAACGTGTCGCCCACCGTCGACACGTCGGGCTGGCGCTGGAACCCGTGGAACGGACGGCCGTCGTAAGCGATCCGAAACGCACGCATACCCACGCTTTGCCGGGGACGGAAAAGACACGTTCGGTCGCCGTCACCTCCAGCCGAGGTCAGCCGCTTCGCCCGCGGGGCAGACCGACAGCCGCTCCTCCCGATCGGCGGTCTCTGGACGGTCCTGACGCTTGCCTTCGAGTTCGACTTCGGCTACTGTGCCGTGGTGACCTTCTGGGACGTATCGCTGGTCGACTACGACGTGCTGGCCGGAGCTAGGTGATCGTCCCTCTGACGTTACTCGTTGCCCCGCTGGCCGCCGCGCAATACCTCCGGCGTGACTAGCGTCAAGCGACCGTCCGGTACCGATTCAGCCCGACGTACGCAACGGCGCCGAGCGCGAGCCACCCGACGCTCAACGCGAGTGCAAGCGGGTCCGTCTGGATCAGATAGAACACGAGTACGCTGGCGAGCAACGCGTTGAGTGCGATCCCCAAGATCGGTGGCACTGGATAGTACGGCAGCTCGTAAGGCCGATTCATCGCCGGTCGCTCGCGACGCAGTTTGATGACCGAGCCGTTGACGACGATGAATGACAGCAAAAAGAACAGACTCGACATATTCCCCGCGCTTTCGGTCGGGAGTGCGACGGAGCCGAGCATCACGACGGCGCTGGCGACGATTGCGACAAATGGGGTCCCAAAGCGGTGGTGGATGCGTCCGATCGAGGGGAGCAACTGCCCCTCACGACCCATCGAGAACGCCACTCGCGATGAGGCGATCACGACGGCGTTCAATGCAGTCAACGTCGAGAAGACCGCACCGAAGACGACGAGCGCGCCACCGTTCTGAATGACCGGCAGCGGCGGCATAAACGCCGTTGCGGCGGTCGCAATGCCGGCTTCGCCGGCATCTGCTAGCCCACCTGCACCCAGGGTGCCGACGGCGACGGTGACGACCGCCAGATAGACGACGATCGTCGCGACGAGCGAGGCAAGGATCGCCTTCGGGATGTTCTCGCGCGGGTTTTTCACCTCTTCAGTCACTGTCGTGATGAGGTCGTATCCCTCGAAGGCGATGAAGGTCAGTCCCATCGCGGGCAACAGCGACAGCGCCGTCCGATCGCCGGGGAACAGCGGCTGAAACTCCGCGGCGTCGAACATCGGTGACGTCGCTCCGAACGCGACGAAGACGACGAGAATCGACACTTTCGTGACGGTAAAAATCGTCTCGACGCTGCCGCTGGCAGCCGTCGAGACGGCGTTCAACGCAACGAGTGACAGCACAGCCACGAACGCCAGGCCAAGCGCAATCGGGACATCAACGGCGACGACTGGCAGCGTGACGACCCCGACTGCCCCGGGTTCGGGGGCAACGCCGTAGACGTGCAACAACTCGATGAAGTTCGGTGCAAATCCCAGCGCGTACAGCGCCCCAGCGATCATATAGGCGAACCAGAGCATCCACCCCATCATAAACGAAGGCAGGTCCGAGAACACCTCCCGGACGAACGCGTACCCGCCGCCGCTTTTCGGAATCGCCGCCGCCAGTTCGGCATACGACAGTGCGGTAAACGCAGTCACGACGCCGTTGAGGACGAACACGAGGACGGCCGCTGGCCCGGAGATGTTGGCGGCCAGCCCGGTCAACACGAAGATGCCTGCACCGATCATCGCGCCCATCCCAATCATCGTCGCGTCGACGAGCGAGAGGCTGGCCTCGGGAGAGCGCTTGCCGTGGCTGTCAGACATCGTGATCACCGGGTTGCACTGCGAGAGACCGAGCGCGTGCGAGCCGTGCCATACGTTGATAAGGGGTTAGCGAGGGTGACAAACAATCTTTCGACGAATCACACTCCTGTCATTACTACTATGACGTTCGGCACCGAACGTCGAGAGCGTATGGCGAAACACCAGGACCTGCGAGTCGTGGTCGTCGGTAGCGGCCAGACGGGACTCCGAACGGCCAGACTGCTTGACGACCGAGGACACAACGTCGTCATCATTGAGCGCAACCCTGACCGCGTCCGGTCGGTCGCCGACGAATACATCGCGACGATAATCGAAGGTGACGCGACCGACCCGAACATTCTCCAGCAAGCGGACTTGCAATCGACTGACGTCGTCGCGGCTATGACGGACACGATGGGAACGAACTTCACCGTCTGTACGCTCGCCAAGGAGATGAATTCGGACCTCAAGACGGTAATGCGGTCGTTTCACGAGCACAGCGATTACTATCGCGGCCATGCTGACGAGCTTGTGACGCCGGAGAAAGCGGGCGCACGGATGGCAGCCAACGCTATCGAAGACGGGATGCGGTCACTAGAGCCCGCCGCTGGCGATATCGAGCTGTTTGAAGTTCGCGTCGCAGCAGGCGCACCGATCGCCGGTAAGTCACTCACCGACATCTCCCTACCGACGGATTCGCTCGTGGTCTCGAACGTCACGGAAGGCGCGATCGTCGGTGGGGACACAGTGATGAATCCGGGCGATACGTTCGTCGTCGCGGTCAAACCGTCCGTCGTGGACGAGGTGACACGGTTGTTCCGCGGGTGACTGGGAACACTGATCGATACGCTTTCGATCCTTGCTCGCTCACCTCTCACTATGTTCGAACAGTTCGAGGTCGTTCCTGCCGTCGATATGCAGAACGGACAGGTCGTCCAGTTGGTTGGCGGGAAACGGGGGACCGAAAAGACGTATGGCGACCCTGTCGGAGCCGCCCAGCGGTGGGTCGAGGCCGGGGCCCGAACACTCCATCTCGTCGACCTTGACGGTGCGTTCGAGGGCGAGCGCGAGAACGCCGAGGCGATCGAATCGATCCGCGAGGCCGTCGACGCCGACATCCAACTTGGCGGCGGGATCCGGACTGTCGGGGACGCGGTCGGGCTTCTCGATGCGGGCGTCGATCGGGTAATTCTCGGGACGGCCGCTGTCGAGAACCCCGAGATCGTCGCCGAAATCAGCGAGACACACCCCGAAAGCGTACTCGTCAGCCTCGACGCCAAAGACGGCGAGGTCGTCGTCTCGGGTTGGACTGAGGCGACCGGCCTTGACCCGGCCGACGCAGCCGCCCGATACGAGGACTTAGGGGCCGGCGGGATCCTCTTTACCGACGTCGACGTGGAGGGACAACTCGACGGCGTCCGGACGGGACCCGTCCGCCGCGTCGTCGAGGCCGTCGACATCCCAGTCGTCGCCAGCGGTGGCGTCGCGACTATCGACGATGTGCAAGCGCTACAACAGGCGGGTGCAGCCGCGGTCGTCGTCGGCAGCGCGCTCTACGAGGGGGCGTTCACCCTCGAGGCGGCGATGGATACCGTCGAGTAGCGAGCCCAGTCGCGTGAGACTGCCTGACCTGGGAGCGTCACAACGATTGCCCGCAACGTCAACTACCTGCGCCGGGCCTCGGGCGACCTGGCCGCGCGCGCCGACGTCGTCCGCGCTGGTAAGGCGCCGGGGTCTCTAAGCGTTCCCTCGAATCGAGGACACCAGTGGGCACCGTTTGAGCCGGCCGCAGTCGGAACCGGCGCGTATTGGCTCTTTCGAGGCTGAGACTGCCGACTGTTGGTCTCGAATTGAACGATTAGTTCTGCGGTCGGTGTTTGTCTCGTCAGTGCGACCGGGAACCGATGCCGAAAACCCATATGGTGGGGTCGCCAACAGACGCGTGATGCTGCTGGTGTTGTGCATCGACCTGGACGACGACGTGGGCCGCAAGACCGGCATCGAGACGCCGGTCGTCGGCCGCGCCGCCGTCGAGGACGCTGCCGTCGAGTTCGCCACCGCTGATCCCGAGGACAGCGACCTCAACGTCCTTTTTGAGGGGTTGCACATCTACGATGACCTCGTCGACGACCAGGCAGAGAGCGTCGAAATCGCGGCAGTCACCGGACTCGAAGGCAGCGATGTCGCGGCCAATCGAGCAGTCGGTGAGGAACTCGACGAAGTATTGGCCCGACTCGCTCCCGGCGAGGACGTCCGTGCGCTCCTGGTCACCGACGGCGCACAGGACGAAAGCGTCGTGCCGGTGATCCGATCGCGAGTCAAAATCGACGGTGTCCGGCGAGTCGTCGTCAGGCAGGCCCAGGATCTGGAGTCGATGTACTACACCATCAAGCAAGTACTGGATGATCCCGAGACCCGCGGGACGATTCTGGTGCCATTAGGGATCGTTTTGTTGATCTATCCGCTCGCAGTGGTGGCTGATCTACTCGGGATGCAAGGCGATGTCTTCGGACTCGCCTCTGGCTTGCTCGGACTGTACCTGCTCTCTCGCGGGTTCGGCCTCGGTGACCGTCTTGACGGTGCTGTCGATCGATTCCTCTCCGGGCTGTATGCGGGCCGTGTGACCCTGCTGACGTATTTGGTCGCGGGCGTCCTCCTGTTGGTCGGCAGCGCAAGCGGGTATCAGACCTTAGAAACCGTGCAAGCCGACAGCGACCCGCTCGGGGTCATCGAAGTGCTGGCTGCGGTCATCGCAGGTGCAATTCAGTGGTTCGCCGCGGCCGGTATCACCAGCAGTCTTGGCCGTGTCACCGACGAGTACCTCTCGGGGACCTTCGAGTGGCGCCATCTCAATGCGCCATTTTATATTGTCTCTATCACCGCAATCTTACACGCCGTCGCAGTGTACTTCCTGGAGTACGAGTACGCCGACCTGTCGTATCTGGCGCTGATGCTCACTGCCGGGACATTGCTCGGACTGGCGAGTACGCTCGCGTTCGCGGTGGCCGAATCGCGGTTCGGCGATCGAACCGACCCCGCGTGAGGGTATCGCTGACACAGTTCTGAGTACGATCGACAATCACTACTGTTTTTAAAATCAGGCTGTAATCGAGAACTGAGGGCACGTAGCTCAGTCCGGAAAGAGCGTCGGACTTCTAATCCGACGGCCGTGGGTTCAAATCCCACCGTGCCCGTGCAGGATGCGGTTGAAGCTTCAAATCTGTCTGCGGAGAAATCTGTGTCCCTCAGGGCGGAGAGTAACTCAATGATCCGTGGTCAAGATGCGTCCCACATTCAGTAGCACCTTCGCTAACTACTCGAAGTCGAGTGATCACAGAGATTTTTGGTTTCCGGGCAGCCTCGGGGTACTTGACCTGTTTTCTCTGTAGATTCCGAGTGTAGCGAGATGGCGTGTTGACGAGACAGCGCGCCCGCTCGAAGAGGTATTTATTGCCGGAGAGTTTGCATATTGCAGATATCTAGAACAATCATATAAACTGACGGAGGTAGACCTGGCGGTTTTACTATCAGATTATATGTAGTTGTACTAATGTTTATGTAGTGTCGTGTTACAGTTTAACACGAATTGGTCGACACCGAGACAGCACAATCGGAGTAAGATACAATGAGATACACGATGGGGCCGACCTGAGATGGTGAGGGCGTCACTGGGACAGTGGCTGTTTATTATCTTCGTCTGTGTTGCCATCGCTGGCGGGGCCTCTGCAACCGCTGGAGTTGCGTCTAACTCCGGCCAATCACCTTCGAACGCAAGCGCGGTGTTTTTCGCGAGTTGTACGGCGGGTCCGACGGAAGTGAACGTCGGGGAAACTGTAACCATCGACGCCAGTGCCTCTGATTCGTCTTATCTGGACTTCGACATCGACGGTGACGGCACGTACGAACGTCGCGAACAGACGGATTTCGTTCAGACCGTTTCCTATTCGGATTCTGGAAGCTACGAACTGATAGTCCGGGATGATACTGGGGAACTGGCTTCGTGCGGGGTAGTAACTGTCAACGCACCTCCAGAGGCTGACCTCACGTTCAGTCCCGGCACGGGCACGGCAGGCCAACCTATCGAGTTCGACGCTTCTGCTTCGACGGACCCGGACGGGGAAGTCGTCCAGTACAACTGGGACTGGGACGGTGACGAGGTGTTTGAGGAGACAACGGCCGAACCGGTCGTCAACCACACCTACTTCGAGAGCGGGTTCCAGAACGTCATCCTACGCGTCGACGACGACGACGGCGCACAGGGATTCACCAGCCGTGACGTCGAAGTGGTCGAACCGACAGTTGCCGCGAGGTGTTCGGTCGAACCATCGACGGTGACAGTCGGCGAATCAGTCCTTATCGACGCCCGTACCTCGGAAAACGTCTCATATGTGAACTACGATGTCCACGGTGACGGCGAGTATGACTACTTCGAGCGGACCGAACTCACCCTGACCCACACCTACGAGCAACCGGGCGAGTACGCCCCTATCATCGAAGTTATCGGGCCAACTAGACAGCAAGATATCGAAGAATGTGGCGTGGTGACCGTCGAGTCGGAGAACGATCCTCCCGAGGCAGACTTCACATACGATCCCCAGCCCGGGGTCACCGGCCAGGCAATTGAGTTTGACGCCTCAGTCTCGACGGATCCCGACGGAACGGTCAACCGCTACGAGTGGGACTTCGACGCTGACGGGATCTACGAGGAGACCACGACCGATCCAGTAATCAAACACACCTACTTCGAGGCAGGCTTCGAGAACGTCGCGCTCCGCGTCCGCGATGCTCAAAACGCTACCGGGTTCACCACCCGCGACGTCGAAGTGGTCGAACCGAATCTCCAGGTGGCCTGTACGGTCCAACCGGTTACGGTGGCACCAGGCGAGGACGTCACTATCATCGTTGAGCGGGGGGAGAACACCTTGTATCTGGACTACGACTTTGACGGCGACGAGGAGTACGACCGTATCGAAACCGACGCGTTCACTCAGACCACCAGCTACGACGAGCCAGGGACGTACACGCCGGCCGTCAGGGTTTACGGCACGGGGGTCAGCGAGGAGTTCCCGTGTACCACTGTGACTGTCGAGGAGCCGAACGAACCGCCGAACGCCTTGTTCACGGTCGACCCGTCGGGGCCGACGACCGACGGCAACGTCACCTTCGACGCGACGAACTCGAGCGACTCCGACGGGCAGGTCGTCACCTACGCCTGGGACTTCGACGGGGACGGGACGTTCGATCGTAACACGTCGAGTCCGACGGTCGTTCACAGTTACGCCGACGCCGACAGCTACGTCCCGCGACTGGTTGTCGTCGACGACGACAACGCGACTGATGAAATGGCGCGAGACCTCTCAGTCGAACAGCCGCCAAACGAAGATAGACTTCCTTCCTGGTGGCCTATCCCCGCAATTGGTGGCGGCCTGCTTGGACTCGGTGGACTCGGGTACCATCTCTTCGGGGGCGGCGGTGGGACGGGTGGCGGGGGCGGCAACGATAGGCCGAAGCCGAAACCGAAACCACGACCACAGAGTACTGCCCAGGGGACGCGGTACGAGACGGGCGTCTTCGAGCTGCCGCGCTCTTCCGGACCGGTTTCAGTCCCGGTCGGGTTCGAACCCGATCTTGTCCTGTTCACGGCCGCCAATGGGGCACGGACGGATTCGGCGACCGATCGAACCGCCGGCTGGACTCGAGGGATCGCTCACCGCGGCGAAAGAGGCACGGCGAACCAGTGCCTGACGGTCGCCGACGACGCTCACGCCACGGATCAGGCGACCTGTGCCGCCGCCGACGACCTTGCGATCCAGGTCGTCCGCCACGAGGCTGATAGCCCGCCTAGTCGTGTGACCGCACGGGTCACTGAAACGACCAGCGACGGGTTTAAACTCGACGTGTCGGTCCCCGGTGATGACCCGCTTGCAGGCGGTATCCGTGTTCTCTACCGGGCGTTCAGGACCGGTTCGGATGTCGATGTCGAGGTCGGAACCGCGATGACGGCGACCGAGCCCGGGATACAGACGGTCGACTTGGGTATCGACGCCGATCACGTCTCGCTGGCGGTGTCGGCCGCGGTCTCGGACGAGGATCAGCTGTGGACGACCGACCGTGGCGTCGGCGTGAGTGTAGGTTACGCCGTCGCCGATCCCGAATCGCCAATCGACCAGGTGGTCGCCGGGACGAGCGTCTGGCCCGGAACGGGTCACCCTACTGCGGGCGTCGCCGGCGACGTGACGGCGTTGAACCTGCTGTATCAGGACGGTGATCGCCTCGGGGGCCGAACCAGTGCCAGCGTGACTGCACTTGGCGAGACGCTCCGTCTCCAGTACGACCGGGCGTACAACGGCCCGCACAAGCTTGGCTCGATCGCTCGACATCCAATCTCCTATCTGGCACTGGCCGGCGGTGAGACGATGCGACCGACCGTTGGGACGTTCTCACTACCCCGGCCGACGGAAACCCGGACGATAGATTGCGGGTTCGAGCCCGCTATGGTGGAACTCACGATAGCTCCTGCACCGCTCGGGAAAGCGGTCGCGACCGGCGCGACCGCACACCCCTTCGGCTGGTCTCACGGCACGGCCATCGCAACTGGAGAACGGTTACGACAGTACGTTCTCCATCACGCGGTCGTCACCGAGCCGCCGGCCACGCGAGCGGGCGGCGTGAATACAGACGCGACTGGGGAGGGTCCATCACAGGCCTCGACCGACGGCGGGCGGGCCACCGACACCGGCGAGGTATCCGGTACTACTACACTCGGAGATACCGCTGAGATGGACGTCCAGCCCCGCGATCCACAACAGTTCGCCGAGTCCGTCTCGGACACAGGGACGGGGACGGCACCCGTTGCAGCCGACCACACAGACGACGAGCGCGCTGGGCTATGGCTCGCCCGGAGCCCCGACGGGACCATCGTCGGGCGAGACGAACTCAGTGTTACGGAGGTCACCGAGAGCGGGTTCGAGGTAACTGTCGAGAGCGTGGACACCGACCGCCGCGGGCCGACCGGTATTCGCCCGACTGTGGTCTATCGGGCCTGGCCAGCAGTGGACGTGGCCGGTCAGGCTGGAGATCGGACACCACCCGAACCGGATGACGCCCGGACCACTGGTGAACCCGGCCGGACCGACGAGATGGAACCGTCTGACCCGGATCTCGACCCGTCCAGAACGGAGATATCGACGGGGGTTGAGCGATGAGCCGCAGACAGCGCGTCCAGTGTATACAATACACCGATATTATGACTCCCAGCAGCTACACAGACGTGACACAGACAGCGAATCGACGCGACTCAAGGGAGGGAGACCGATGAGTTCCGACTCTGACGGTCAGGGCGTTGAAGAGGCCATCCTCGCTGAACTGGCGAAGGTAATGGAGCCCATCGGCGACGCCGCAGAGAACGACACCGTTGAGCAGCTGCTGACAGACATAGGCCTGACTGACGATGTCCTCGGCGTAAAAGTCGACGGCGTCAAGCAGGAGATACAGAAGATTTCTAGCGACTGGAACACGCTCAAGACAGCCATCATCGACCCACTCTCCCAAGGCGACGAGCCGGATCTCAGCGACGCCGACGACGTGTTCAAAGCGCTGAAGAGTATCTTCCAGACGATTAAGAGTCTCGACGACATTGAGGCACCCGACCCCGATGTCGAAGCGATCGGGGAACGCGTCTTCGATTACCTGCTCATCAAATATCTCTCGGACGAGCACCCGGCGACCTACAGTCTGCTGGCGATCATCGGCGTGATCAAACCCGACATTGGGCCCGGGGCTGCGGGCGACCTCGATCTATCGGCGTTCGCCAACGTCTTCGCCAGCCCAAAAGACCTCGCCAGCGACCTCTTCAAGTGGGGGAGACAGGAGTTCGAACCCTACGTCGTCCTCTTCTACGTCAAGGGCGTAATCAGCGCGCTGGGTCTGGACGCGGCATTCCAGGAAGCCGCTCAGGACGTACAGCAGTCGATCGACGGGCTCGGTGATGACAACGGCAATGGAAACGGTGGTACTGGCGGAAACGGAAACGGGAACGGCGGAAATGGAAATGGCGGGAGCGGTGGTAACACCGGTACGGAAGGAATACCGATAGAGGGCCCGACGGCGGCGATCGAGGACCAGCAGTTGAACATCAACGTCTTCACGATCTCCGACAGCTCCGGGTCCGGCGAGATGGGAATTCACGTTATTCCCGTCCCGGGTGAAAACAGCGACCTTCCCGGGTTGGCGATTAGGCCTTACACGCAGGGACAATCTCAGGTCAGCGAGGAACTGGGCCCGGGCTGGACGTTCAACGCCAAGGTATCAGGCAGCGCCAACTGGATGATGAAGGTCACGGCCGACGCCAGCGGGGGGATCGCCCCCGAGATGATCGATCTCGATACGAGTTCGCCCGTCCAGAAGGAGGCCCACGCCGATGCGAAACTCACCTACAAGCCGCCAGGCGAGCCCGACGTCACGCCGATCCTGGGCAACCCAGAAGCGACTGGCGTCGGGGTCCGGTACTTCCAGACTCACGCCAAAATCGACTACGACGGTGAAACCGTCGTCTTTGTCGTCGAGATCCCTGCACGTGGCCGCATACAGGTGCAGCCGAAAGGCGGCTTCCTAAAGAAAGTCGTCCCTGACGGGGTCGCCTACGACTTCGACGCCACCGTCGGGTGGTCCTCGGACTCGGGGTTTTACTTCGACCGCGGCGGGACCCTCGAGATGTCGCTCGCCCAGAACAAGAACCTCGGGCCGCTGTTGCTCGAAGAAATCTACGCGGCAGTCGAGCCCGAGGACGGCGCCTCTACCGGCAACGGCGCCTCTACCGGCAACGGCGCCTCTACCGGGGCCGGAGACGGCGCGTCATCCGGCGGGACCGGAACCGGCGGTGCAGGTGGTAGCAACGGCTCCGGTGTCGACGCCGACGCGGAGGTCGACGCGTCCACGAGTGCCGACGTCGACCTGCAGGAAGGAACGGTCACGATCCAGGGTGCAGCCTCGGGAACGGTGACGCTCGGGCCGGTCGAGGCCACGGTCAAGCGGATGGGCGTCGAAGGCGAGGTCTCGTTCCCAGAAGACGGTGGCAACCTCGGACCGGCACAGCTCGAAATCGCGTTCAAGCCGCCGGAAGGGGTCGGCATATCGATCGACGCCGGTGCCGTCACCGGCGGTGGCTATCTCGAGTTCGACCACGAGAACGAGCGTTACGCGGGCGTCCTCCAGATCAAGGCCGGGAACCTAACGATCAACGCTGTAGGCCTGCTGACGACGGAACTACCCGGCGGCAGGGACGGCTTCTCGCTGTTGCTCATCATCTCCGGGGAGTTCTCGCCGGTGCAACTGGGATTCGGCTTCACACTCAACGGCGTCGGCGGGATCGTCGGCGTGAACCGGTCGATGAAAGGCAAGCCCCTGGGCAAGGCCGCCCGAACCGGATCGATGGACTCGGTCCTGTTCCCGGAGAACCCGGTAGCGAACGCCCAGCGCATAGTCAGCGACCTCCGGGCGATCTTCCCGCCGACGACTGACACGCACGTCTTCGGACCGATGGCTCGGCTCGGCTGGGGGACGCCGACGCTGATCACTGCGGACATCGCAGTCGTCCTGGAGTTCTCCAGTACCGGTCTCTCGAAGATCGCGTTGCTCGGACGGCTCTCGACGGTGCTTCCGGACGAGAAAGCTGCACTGATCGAGCTAAACCTGTCGGTCGCCGGCTTCCTCAACACCGAGAAACAGTCGCTCAAAATCGACGCCAGTCTGTACGACTCCCGGGTTGTTATGTGGACGGTCAGTGGCGATATGGCGATGCGGTCGAACTGGGGCGACGACCCACGCTTTTTGTTGTCCGTCGGCGGCTGGAATCCGCGGTACGATCCGCCGGAGGACTTTCCGGAGCTCCGGCCGGTGAAAGCCAGTATGGGTGCGCCCGGAGGAAACCCCCGGATCGAGTTTACGGGTTACTTCGCGGTGACGTCCAACACCGTTCAGGCCGGCGCAGGCATCCACGCCGTCGCCAAGGCCGGTCCTGCCAAGATAGAAGGCAACCTCGCCTTCGACGCCCTGCTACAGTTCAACCCCTTCAAGTTCATCGTCGACTTCAACGCGTCGCTGTCCGTTGAGATCAAAGGAAAGGGGCTGTCGATCAGGGTTGACGGGACGCTCAGCGGCCCCGGACCGTTCCGGATCAAGGGGACGCTCCACATCGAGATTCTTTTCGTTGACATCACGGTCAACGCCGACGTCACGATCGCCCCCTCGAAAGAGAAAGAGGAGATGCCCAGAGCACGGGTCCTTCCGAAACTCGAAGCGGAACTGGGCAAGCCTGCGAACTGGACCGCGCAGTTGCCCGAGACTGCTGCGAGCTGGGCGACTATCCGGGAAATCGAGACTGCTGAAGGCGAGGTGCTCGCACATCCGATGGGACTGCTCGGAGTCCGCCAGACGGTTGCACCGCTACAGTACAAACTGGAGAAGTTCGGCAACGCCAAGCCGTCCGGGTACACGGAATTCGAGATAAGCGACGTAACCGTTGCTGGCTCCTCGGTGGTCGAGTTCGGCGACGACGCGACTGAGCGGTTCGCCCCGGCACAGTTCTCGCAGATGAGCGACTCGGAGAAGATGAACAGCCCGTCGTTCGAAGACCACCCGGCCGGCCGGAAGATGCGCCACTCCGGTGTCTACTGTGGTTATCCGGAGGGCAAACGCGACCAGAACCGCCGCCAGACAGAGTTCGGCTACGAGTGCACGGTCATCGACCGGACGAAGGACAACTGGGGAACCGCACTTGAGGACCTCGGCCGATTCCGCGTCGAGGGACTGAACGCCATCTCTGGACTGGACGAGGACCACAGCGACGCGCTGGCGGAGGTTAGCGCGGTCGCGAACTCTCCGCTCCGTACCAGTGGGAGCGAACGCTTTCGCCTGTCCAATCGCGAACAGGAAATTGTTGATGCCCAGGTAGCCGGCCTGGCCACCGAGATCGACGTCGGCGAGCCGGACGGTGGCGATACTGACGCGAATGAGCCTCGACGGGTCGTCCGTGGCGGATCCGACCCGGATGTCGGCGGTCTGGCTGGCTCCGTGTCGATGAACGATTCGGAATACGTCGTCGCGAACGCGGGCGATATGCGCGAGGCCGACATTCCGGGTGTCGACGGTGCAATGTCCAAGTCACAGGCTCAGCGGGCGCTCTCGCGATATAGGGAAGACAACCCGACGGCAGGCAAACGACTGCGGGTTGTTGAGGCGCGCCGGACTCGTTCGAACGATTCGGGAGGTGTCAGGCTATGAGAGCTGGTCGTTCACCCCTGATGCGAGTCGTGGATCCAGAGACGGAGGAGCCAATATGAAAAATTCGACGTTCACGTTCTATCCATCGGTCAGAGAGGGGTACAGACCAGCAGAGTCGTTCTCGAACGACGAGACGGCTGCCGATAACGCTGGGACGGCAAGGATCGACCTGGAGTTGACCGCAACCGGTCCGGAGGGAACCAAGGCCGTGGCACCAGGGGTGGATCTTCGGATATACGGGCCGGGGGAAGTAACCAATCTGGATGCCGAGCAGATCGTTCGGATGGAGCCCGAACCAGAGACGACGGCGTTCCCGCCGAACTACTTCCCGCTGGTCGAGTTTGACAGCCCGCAACTTCCCTGGCTGTTCAGCCCGCAACGGGCCGATTCCAGAGGGCGAAACCGACCCTGGCTCTGTCTGGTCGTCGTTGAGGACCACGCGAGCACGTACAAGCCTGCCGGCACTGGCCCCTGTCCGGTCATAGAGACCCCGGTCGAGGAGTTGCCCGACCCCGCCGAGACCTGGGCCTGGGCGCACGCCCAGGTTGTCGGCAGCCACTCGCCGGAATCGGTCTTCGGCTCGCGCTCTGACCGGACGGTCTCCCGGCTGCTGTGTCCCCGAAATCTCGATCCCAAGACGAAGTACCGGGCCTGTATCGTCCCCACGTTCGAACCTGGTCGGCGGGCGGGACTGGGACTCGACCCGTATCCGAACACTGACGACGAGGTTAGTCTGGCGTGGGGTGACGCGGACACCGTTCGACTACCAGTCTATCACTCCTGGATGTTCACTAGCGCCAAGCGCGGCGACTTCGAGTCGCTGGCGCGCGAACTCGGCCCCGTCGAGTTCGGGCCTGACGTCGGATTTCGGACGGTTGATGTCAGCGATCCCGGCCCGACGGACCTGAAACTTCCGTACGACGCCTCGACCGATCAGGGAACAGTCGGCATCGGTGGCGCATTAAAATCGATTGGTGCCAAACCGGACACCTACGCCGAGTCGATGCGGTCGGACTTACGCGATATTCTCAACACGCCGAGTGACGTCGTCACGGAGACCGATTACGGAGCGGTCGGCCCGCCACTGTACGGCCAGTGGCACGCCGGGATTCCGGAACTCGAACCGGAGCCCGCGGTCGATACTGAGGCCTACTACTACCCGACGTGGTTCAACACGCTCAACACCGATCCACGGAACCGTATCGCCGCAGGCTATGGTACCCAGGTGATTCAGGACGAACAGGAGCGGCTGATGGCCAGCGCCTGGGAGCAGTTCGGCGATCTTGACCTGGCTAACAGGCACCTCCGGCGCGTGCAACTCGCGGAGCGGATTCTCACTATGCGACACCGGAAGCTGGAGTCGTACTCTACCGGATCGTTGCTCGGATTCAGTGCCCCACTGCACGGGACGCTGCTCGACGCCGATAGCGACGCCAAGACGATCCACGCAAAGTCACTCGAAAGTGATTTGCCGACTGCGCTGTCCTCGACTTCTTTCCGACGGCTGACACGGTCCAACGGTCCGCTGGCACGCCGGCCCGGGACGTCCGTCGACACGACGAAGTTCGTCACGCACTTGGAGACTGGGCGCGTCCCGCGGCTGACCGACGGACTCTCGTTCACGACTGAATCCACGACGGACGGCACTGAGAGCCCGATCACCGGCGATTTGGAAATGGAACCAGCGGTGGACCAGCCGCCGGGTGACACGCCGATACAGCAGTCCGATGTCCAGCCGGTCAAACCACCGGAGGCGGCTTCCACGGGACGCGGCCCACCACCGAGAGCGATGGGGGACGTTCCTGAGCCGGGCCCCGACCTTCAGCGCGTGCTAACGGCGCTCGACAGTCTCGACGCGCACGCAGACACGGCCGACAGCGTCGTGACAGACCTCTCGGCGGCCGTACGGCGTAACGACGCCGAGACGGTCCGCCATCTCGTCGAGGACTCTCCGACAGTGCTGGATCACTGCGAGAGTGTCGGGCGGAACACCTTTAGCCCCCTGTCGCGGGCCGTCTCAAAGACACTGACGGACCCGCGACCCGAAGAACTCCCTGCGAGTTTCGATCGTGCCGCGGCCAACCGCCATTTGCAATCACTACACCGGGCTCAGCGCCGACTCGTCGCTGCCATCGAATCGACGATGGTCGCGCTCGCGACAGACGAGCCGACCCGGAGCGTCCATCGACATCTGGATCGCGCAAGCGAGGCGGTCAGCGAACTCCAGCGGACCAGCGCTGATCTCCGGTCCGCGACAGCGCCTCGCGCCGCCCCGCCGATGGAGGCGATGTCGGCGACGATGAGCGACACAACCCTCGAAGGCGAGCCCGTAACCGTACCGGAGATCGGTGTGTCAACGCCAAAGAGTGTCCAGTTGCCCTCGAAGGATGACCTTCGCGATTCGGTGTTGTCAGGGATCGATCCGACAATACAGCTTCCCGAACGGGCCGCTGACGTGATCGGCATTCCGCAGCTGCCCGAGCGGGACGATCCGGTCGAGGACGTGCTGGCCGCCCCCACGTTCACCGACACGACCTACAGACTGCTCGCTGAGTTGAACCAGGAGTACTTCCTGCCGGGTGTGGGCGATATCCCTCAAGATAGCATTGGTGTCCTCCAGACGAACCCGGAATTCATCGAGGCGTTTATGACCGGACTCAACCACGAGTTCGCCCGCGAGCTCCAGTGGCGAAACTTCCCGACGGACCGGCGCGGCACGTACTTCCGCCGGTTCTGGGAGCGCAAGGGTAACCCTGATATCGACAGTGACAATTTGGAGGCGCTGGCGGACATCGAACCCCTCCACACCTGGGATGAGAACGAGCTCGGCCGGAATAGTCCGCACGACAACCACGCCAAAGTAGTGCTGTTGATCCGTGGCGAGCTTCTGCGTCGGTATCCCAACACCGATATCTTCGCCGCCAAGGCTGCCGCGGATGACAGCGACAACCCCGGCGGAGAGCCGGATCGCGTCCCTGCGTTGCCTGACACGCACGTCTCCCGCGACGACGAGGGCCCGGACGTCAAGTTTCCGGTCTTCCGCGGGAAACTCGACCCCGATCTGACGTTCTTCGGGTTCGATCTCTCGCCGGACGAGGCGCTGTACGATCCCTATCACGAGGGGCCTGAGGAACCGGACGATCATCCCGACGAGGGATGGTTCTTCGTACTGCAGGAACCGCCAGCGGAGACACGATTCGGTATGGACGTCGGGACAGACGAGGACGTCGGCGAAACTCCCTACGGAGTGGACTCCGACGATCCTGCGACGCCCAGAGAGCCCAGCTGGGAGATGGCCGACGAGATCGAGCGGGGCTGGAACGCCCTCTCGTGGGCGCATCTCGTCGAGGAGGGCACGGATCCAGCAAGCGTCGATTACGTCGGCATTGACGACACCAGGCCTGGCCAAGAGAGCTGGGCCGTTGAAGACAGCCAGGCCACAGCTACCGGTGACGACGGCGACTCGTCGAGTTCCGGCGGGCCCAACAGGTGGGGGTTTAACAGCGCCCATATGGCTCGGGCGACCTGGCAACTACCTGTTCGAATCAGCATCCACGCCGACGATATGATACCCGAAGAACCCCCGACTGATGAGACCGACTGGCGTAACGTGCAGATCGACACGCAGGGGATGGTCGTGAACACGGGTGGGAACCTGTGAGTTCGACGACCGACCCCTGGAATGCGGTCGCGGACGCGCGAACGGCCTGGCGGCGAGCGGACGAGGAACTTCCGAGCCTACGGGCTGTCCACGGCGATCTCTCAACAACGCTCGACGCCCTCAAGCGAAACAAGCCCGGCAACGTGGCGATCGCGGAAGCACTTGACTCGGTCGAGCGACTCGGTGGCGAGAGCGACGACCGCAGGAACGCCCTCGACTTTCTCACCGAGCCGGTTCTCGACGGTGACCGGACTGTGCAGGTCGCGTTTCAGCAGGGGCGGGGCGTTATGCCCGTGGCCGACGCCGTCGCGAGCGCGCTGACCGGGTACGTCGACGGTGGTAGCTGGTCAGCCGTCACTAGTGCAGTCACGGATATGCTCCAGCCACCGGACGGTCCGATGGCGATCGATACGACCACGCTCGAGCAAGTGGTGGTACTGTTCGGGATAGCGATCGAGGCCGGGATCGCTGCACGGGAGGACCGGGCCGACGGCCTCCAGTCAGCGATGTCCGATGCGTATGAGGCGACCGAAACGCCGGTTCCAGAGATGGACGAACAGCCGATCGCCCTGTTGCCGGTCCGTCTAGAAACGCGCTTCGTTGATCAGGAGGGAACGAACAATGGCGACCCGTCAGAGTTGCTCATCAGGGTCTATCCCGACCAGGTCCATACTGACTCACACGAAGCAGAGTTGACCGACGACGAAGTCCTGTGGGGCCGGAACTTCTGGGCGACCCTCTGGTACGCCCGCCATCCCGACCCGTCGGTGGTTCCGAACGACCCATCCACACCGTACCTCCAGGACCGTTTGCCGAGCCAGCGACTGCGTGAGTTGGTCGCCGGGATCGACGATTCGAAGTTCTCCGACGCGCATCACAAACGCTACCGTGAGTGCAAAGAGCGGGCCTGGAAGCAACTGCTGGACCGGTTCAGCCGCGAGCGGGCGGCCTACGTCGTCCACGCGCTGGAGCCGACAGACGAGGAGATGGCCGGCGACCTGGTAACCAGGCCCGAAGCCCCGCAACCCCCGGACACCGGCGATCGCAGCGGCGACAGCGGGAGCGCGGCCGGTTCCATCGGCCCGTTCGTCGGGGCGCTCGACAGCGATGTCGTCGCCGCGCAGGTTGACGACGAGACGATGGTCGAAGGGTTCGATATCGCGGGGACCGAGGCAGACCTGAATCGGGCTGGCACCGAATCGGAGACCGAATTCGACCGCAGTGCCCTCGAAAACGTGGATCTCCAGTCTACCGAGTCCCTGCCGGAGAAACTCCCGGCACTGTCTTTCCCGTCTGTCCCGCGCAAGCCCGAATCGTGGGCCCAGCAGCCGCGAGCGGCGCTACTTCCGGACCGATGGATCGCGATCGCCGAGTGGGAGACGGCAAGCGAGGAGACGAAGCGCAGCGCTGTCGAGGGCGATCCGATCCGCGAGCCGCTTCCGCTCGGCCCGAGTCCGGAGTCGGTCGCGGAGGAAGACCTGGCCGGCCAGGGAACCGATTCACCCGCACAGGACCGGACGGAGTGGATGGTCGAGTTCGACGACGCCGAAGCCGTCGGGATGGGATTGCGCCTACGGCTGACGGGGCTCTCGGGGTTCAACCCCCACCGCGGCTTCTCGAAACTCACGGTTGTTGGAGTAAAGGCGTCGATGGACCCAGACCGGACTCCGGAGGCGCTCTCGGGGCTGCTCGATGCCCATCACTACACCGACGGGCTCGAATTCCTGTCCCAGGGGACGCCGACGAACAACCACGACGAGTCAGCGGGGTATTCGCGAAGCGACGATCCCTTGGAGAGTATGGGTATCGAAGCCGGCAAACCGCTAGTCGAGAGCGGCGACCGAAGCGACGGCGACCTGCTCGCCCGGGCGCTGGCAATCGACTCCGAGACCGATCACGTCTTCGAACACGTCGAGAACGCCGGTGAGACGGAACAGCGCGATGCCCGACATATGAACTCGGCACTGTGGCCGGCCACGCTGGGCTATCTCTTCCAGGATCTTATGATCCATAACGATCTGACGAGTAACCCCAGCGTCTTCGGCGGCGGTACGGACAAGAATCTCACGGGATCGGATCGCCGACAGCGACTGAACCGACTGATGCTGTGGCACGACGCCTACCGGCGACACTTCGTCCGGTACGTCCGGGGCCGTGGTCCTTTCCCGGCACTGCGGGTTGGCAAGCAACCGTATGGAATCCTGCCAGCGAAGGCGATCGAGACCGACCGAGACATTCCGATAATCGACCAGCAGCTGGTGGCCGATCTGGAACTCGGCAATCGGACCGTCGAGGACGTCCAGGCCCAGGGGACCGATCTTGGCACCCTGGTCAACGGCGGCGTAGATTCGACAGTTCTGATTGACGCCGGTGCGAAACCTCAGCAGTTGCTCGAAGCCGGTGCGGAACCAGACGAACTGATGGCCGGCGGCGTCGAGCCGAGGACGATCATCCAGGAGACCAATCTCACGCTCGAATCACTCACGCAGGACGGTATCGGCCTGTTGAACACCTCCCGTGTAACCCGGTCGCGACTCGAATCGGCGGGCGTCCCGGTCGAAGATCTCCAGAAGTATGGGGTCACAGTTCGGGCGCTCGCCCGAGGGGAGGTCTCCGACGAACAACTAGAGGAGGCCGGCGTAACCACCAAATCAGTCGCGGAAGTCTTGCTACCGCGGCAGGCTAAATCGCTGGGTATCACGCCGTCCGCGCTCGAAACAGCAGGCGTCACGCCCGGTTCACTCCTCCGTAAGGAACTCACGACCGAACAGGTCAAGACCCTGGGTCTTTCGACCCGCGCCGTGGCGGACGTCGTCCTGCCCGACGCAGTCCGGGACATAGGAATCACGCCGAAGAAAATCGAAGACGCAGGCCTCTCGCCGCGAGATCTGATCAACGGCTCGGTCAGTGCGGAGGATCTCGAAAAGGCGGGGGTCACTTCGGAAGCCCTAGCGGAAGCCCTCCTCCCGCAGGAGCTTGTCGAGTTCGGTATCACACCCGAACAGGTCGGTGAGGCGGTCGGTCTTGCTGACCTGTTCAACGGTGATGTCGGGGCTGAGGATCTCGAAACGGCAGGGTTGAACACCCAGAACCTCGCTGACGCGCTCCTCCCAGAGTCGTTCCGAGATGTCGGGATCACGCCCGAGACACTGGAATCGGCCGGGATCACACCGTCAGCGGTCCTGAACGGGCAGGTCTCGCCGGAAGACATCGCCGAGGCCGGGGTAACGCCGGACACGCTCGCCGAGGCGGGCGTGCTTCCGGACGTGCTCTCGGACATCGGCTCAGTCTTCGGAGACTTGTTCGATGCCGGGCTCAAACCGATGGAGTTGCTCGAAGAGGGTCTCTCGCCGAAGGCACTGGTCGACGCAGGCGTCAATCCTCAGATGCTTGTCGAGGCTGGACTCGCGCCAAAGCGGCTCGTAGACGCCGGGCTGGACGTCGCCGAGATTGCCGCGAAGGGGACGGTTCCGGTCCAGGACCTCCTGGAGGCGGGAGCGTCGCCCCAGCAACTGGCCCGGCTCGGTGCAGCCGTCGAAGACCTCTCAGGGGGCGAAGTCCCTGCCCAGGAGCTCGTCCAAGCCGGGTTCACGGCGTTCGACCTGCTGGAAGCGGGTGCGGACGCACTCGGCGTCGCAGAGGGTGGTGCCCGGCCCAGCCAGCTTAAGGACGCTGGCGTCGACGCCGGAACACTCCGGGAAGCCGGGAAGGCCGCGGGGTCGCTGCGGTCTGGCGGCTACACTGCCGACGAACTCCTCGAAACCGGCTACACCGTCGACGAACTGCTCAACGGTGGCTTCTCACAGGCAGAGCTCTCTGCGGCCGGCGTCGAGGCCGCGGCCCTGGAGGGCGCCGGTCGTACCGTCGATGAATTGCTGGCCGCGGGACACCTACCCGAACGGCTCCGGGCGAACGGCTACGGTGCCGATCAACTACTCGATGCGGGGCTGGACCTCGCCAGCCTGATCGCGGCGGGCTACACAGCCGGTGAACTCAAGGATGCGGGGGTTTCCACGCAGCAACTCGTGGAGGCAGGGGTTGACCCCAGCGAACTCAGGGCCGCAGGCACTGATTCGAAGGCACTGGCCGACGCCGGCGTCGACGCACGAACGCTCAAGGACACCGGTGCGGCGGCCGAGGACCTCATCGATCACGGCTTCACACCACAGGAGTTGCTCGACGTCGGGTTCGCCTCGGTTGAACTTGAAGTCGCCGGCGTCGATGTCGATCAACTCGCCGAAGACGTCGCCGGGGGTGAGGCCGATGCCGGCGACGTCGCTGGCGCCGCTCTCAGCGGGCTGCAGTACGCAGCAACGGTCCTGGAAGATCCGGACCAGGCGGAGCGAGACCTCTACTCGTTCAGCTTCGATCCCGCCGTCCCGAAACTCCCGAAGAAGCCTGATGCTGTCCCCGGCGACGACACCGGGGGAACGGACGGTGGCGAGACCGACGGTGGCGTGGCGGCTGGCGTCCCAGTCGTGCGGCCGCTGTCGATTGACGACCAGTTGCCCGGCAATCTCCGGGGGCACTTGCGAGGACTGGGCGGGCACTGGAGCGAGGCGGCCGCGAACGCACCCTTCGCCGGAGCAACGGACGAGGGCGGCGTTCTAGACGCCCTGAAACGCGAGGGGCTGTCGGCCGATGTCCGTCACCAGACGATGGCGTTCTCGGCGGAACCGATTGAGCACTACGACTGGGTGAACCAGCAGGTTCGATACCTGTACGGTGGCGGCTCGCCGATTCAGTCGCTCACCCGGGACATATCCCAAGCGGGTGTCGATCTCGACCCGCGTATCGGCCACTTCAGACTGGAAGACGTCTCCGGCGAGGAAATCGAGGCGTACCTGGATGATCGGGCTCAAACCGGCCGGAAGACGCCGTTTTACCGTTATCTCCAGACCATCGACAGGCAGGGCACGATCGAGCCCCACGAGATGGTCGACGCCGATGTCACGCAGTTCATCGACGTCCTGCTGGAGTCGTCGTTCTCCGAGATCAGGAAACTCTCGCACACGATCTCGGTCAAACCGGATAACCTGAACGCGGACGCAATCGAAGGGACCGACGGCTGGGCCGGGCTTACCGAGGCTGAGCGCCGCCAGAAGGTAGTCAACGGCCTCGAAAGCGCCGACGATCCGAACACCTTCGTCGATACGCTGGTCGCGACTGCTGGATCGAGTTTCTCGGGGCGGTCGAAACTGTACCAGCTCGCGGCCAATCAGACCGAGCACAACGACTCCGGCGCGCTCCGGTCGCTGTTGCGGCTGCTGTTGCAGTACGGGACCCTTCAGGAATATGTCGCCGCACGCCGGCGGCTCGGGCTGGCCTACGACGACGTGCCGGACGCCTGGCCGGATCCAGCCTACTACGACGGCCAGGACGGGCCGCTCGATACGCTTCGAGGGGCCGACAACACCGCCCCGAAGGCCTTGCAATCGCACCCCAACATCGGCGCTATGGCGACAGTGGGCGGGGACGCGTACGACTACGCCGACGCGCTCCAGGACGCGGCGCTGGATTACACGTCTACCACGTCGATCGACCCCCGGATCAGCGAGTTTACCGATAGTCTCCGGTATCTCGGCGGTCTTGAACCGCACGAACTGGCGACGCTGGCCAGAGAGACGCTGGATCTGGCGAATCATCGCCTCGACGCCTGGTGGACCTCCCTGGCGACCAAAGACCTGTTCGAACTCCGGGAAGCCCAGGGCAGTTACGATACCGAGAACGGGTTCGACCACGAGACGTGGAGCGGCGGCGGCAGCGATGTCCCGCGTGCGACTCTCGATCCGGGCCTGCTTTCGAATGTCACGCTTGAAACCGGTTCGGGTGACGACTCGGGGGCCGAAGAGACGGCCGATGTCAGCGGGTCCGTGGACAGTGCCGTCGGGAGTGCCGGAGCAACCGGCGGGTCCGACCCGGCGGTCAAGTTCGATCCCGCAGCGATTGCGGAAATGGATATCCAGTTTGAGAGCGATGCCACGGACAGCGAGTCACAGCCCGATGGTGGGTTCGATAGTGTCGACGCTGAAGTCAACCTGTCCGGCGGGACATCTGACGACGAGCAGCGGAGTAAAGATGTCGCCAGTGGGGTGTCGGGACAGGGGAACGGGACCGTCGATCTCTCGACGCTTCAGGAAGCTGGCGAGGTTGCAACCCGAGACCGACTGAGCGATCCGTCGAAACTCGACCGCCGTGTCCAGTCCGATCCGGGGGTGTACGTGGGTGGGTACGGTTTCGTCGAGGATCTTACCGTGGATGTCGATGGTCAGGACGGTCCGGAGTACATCCAGGCACCGTCAGAACAGCACGCGACGACTGCCGCAGTTCTGCGCAGCGGTGCAGAGGCCCACGATGCAGACGAGGGCGGGAACCTGCTGGAGCTTGATCTCTCGGCCGATCGGGTCCGGATGGGACTGCGGTTGATCCGCGGCGTCCGTCGTGGCCAGTCGCTTTCGGCACTACTGGGCTACCGCTTCGAGCGACGGCTCCGAGAGAAGACTCTGGCAGGCGACGCCGACGTGATGCAGTATGCCGATGTCTTTCGGATCGTCTTCCCGGCGAAACTCGACAAGATGAAGCGGCCGGACGAGGCGCACAGCCAGGGTAAGACCGAAAGTAAGGAAGACCTCGCACGCCGGGACGTCGTCGACGGGCGGAAGCTAGTCGAGAACTGGTCGGACTACCCCTTCGAGCGTGACGACAGCCTGCCGGATATTGGCACCGATGAGTACCAGGCGATTGATGTTATCGTCTCTGAACTGGCCGATGAAGTCGACGCCGCCGGTGATCTGCTAACTGCCGAGAGCGTCCACCAGCTAGGCCAGGGCAACTACGAGCAGGCCGGTGGCTCGGTTGACGCGCTGGCGAAAGGCGAGTCGCTTCCGGACCCCTCAATCGCCAGAACCCCACGCAGCGAGATTGGGCTGACTCACAGGCAGTGTCTGCTGTTCGGAACGCCCACAACAGAGGCTGGGGCTACCCCTCGATCCCGGGCCGAACCCGCACTCTCCGCGTGGGCGGGGGATCTACTGCCTGACCACGATTCTGTGGAATGTCTAGCCACGCTCCGGTGGATGGAGACAACGACCGACGTGGACGGCAACGAGACCAACGTCGAGCGGTCCTACGACACGAGCGTCACCCTCGCAGCACTCGACCTTGACGCGCTTGACGTCCTGTTACTGTTCGGAGCTGACCGTCAGCCGGCCCGTTCAGAACTCGAACAGCGGCTCGTCTACCATCTGATCCGAGACCGGCCCGAGAGCCCGGCCGTGCCTGTCGACGCAGAGGTCGAACTTGCACTCACAGAGACCGACACCTCGGATGCGGTCCCGATGTCCGACCTACTCGAACTGGCTCGGAGCATCCGCGAGCTAGTCCAGGCCGCACGGCCGGTGAACGCGGAAGACCTCGCCCATCCCACGGATCAGGCCGGCGAAGGCTACGACGTCAGCACGGCTGACACGCTGGCCACGCGGGCGAACACTGCCCAGGACCGACTGCTGTCGGTCACGCTGGAGATCGACGAACGACTATCGGTACTAGACAGCGACCACCGGCAAGGCGACGCAGTCGACGACTTGGACGCGTCTGACGTGGCCAACACCGACGGCGGCGACGATATCGGGACCGGACAGTCGGGCAGTTCGTGGCATAATCTCGACGGAAGCGTGTCTCTCCCAGGCGAGCACTCACCGGTGATCGACGCGGCGTTCACGGTCCCGGACCCGACGGTGACGGAGCAGGCGAGCGATCTCGTTGACGCAATTGAGTCGGTCCACGACGAAGTTCCTCTTTCGACCGCCAAATCGGTCGCGAACAGCATCGATGCGGGCAGTATCAGGGACGAACTCTCGGCGCTACTCGATACGCTCCCTGCCGGGTTGGCTGATCCGAACGCCGCCCGGGCCGACGTTACTGTCGAGTCGGCTACGGGCCAATCCGTCGTGGGCGTGCTCGGTGACCCGGTCGAGGTTCCTGACGTGGGCACCAGCGACGAGACAGACGGAGCCGATGGTGACGGCGGGACGGACGACGACGGTAACGACGGTGACGACAGTAGCGGTCCGATCGCCTGGGTGCCGGAAGGCGGACTGCTTGATACGACGATTCCCGGGTCGACCGGCGGGGATTCCGGCGACACGGTCGACATAGCCGACCTGCCCGAAACGGAGCACACTGGCGGCACGTACTACGGGGAAACACTCGACTCGGTGACGATTGCTGAAGGAGGATTGCAGTTAGGGGGGACGAGCGATTTGTCCGGCGACAGTGGAGAGACGGGAGACAACGGAGGCGATACCGACGATACGTCTGGCGGGGGCGACACGGAGCCAACGCCGGACTGGTCGACCGCTACGGCGACCATCCGCATCTGGGGGACCGACGGACTCTCGTGGTTCGAGCGGGAGACGACGACCACTCCCGACGCGGACGGTGCTTTCAGCGTCGACCTGGACTTCTCGGATGTCGATCCCGGAACGCCGTTCCAAGTCGTCGCTATCGTCGATGGAACAGTTGTCTATAGCGGTACTGGTCGAGTCGTCGGGGACGTCACTACGAGTCCCCAGTCAGTCTTGGAGAACGACTGCCCGAATCTCCGGCAGTTGCTGTGGCTCCGCGCGCGCCAGCCCTTGTACGACACACGATCGGGGTCAGCCGCAGACCTCGACCTCGCGCTCTCGTTAGCTAATTTCGACGCGATGAGCGATGAACGTGACGCCGCGGACCCCTCGGCCAGTCCAATTACGACGGAGGATGTCGATACTGTGGGGGATATACTGGCCGTCGAGGGCGCGGATCCAGGGACACTCGCGAGTACGGTCGATACCGCCGTTGGGCCGGTGAGCAGACTCGGACTCGACCGGATCGTGGACATCGCCGGTGAGGGCGGACCGAGTGATGTCGCCTACTTGTACGGCCCGACGGAGGCACTGAGCGATGTCCGAGCTCGGATCACCCGGCTAGTGGCTAATCCCGCGCTGTACAACGCTGGGGTCGCACCTTGGCTCCTTTCGTATCATCACGACTCGGCAGCGTTGCTCCACGGGATGGATGGCGGTGACGAGACCGCGGCCTACCTCGACGCGTTCCTGTCAGCACCGCCCTGGGTCGTTCGCTACCTCGCCGAGCAAGTCCAGGCCCCCGCGGCGCTTATGCGGGAGTTGTCGGCTTGGCTGTACGCACCATCGGAGGTGACTGATACGGGTGAGCTGGCGACATCGATCCACGGTTTGGCGACCGTCGTCACGGATCTCCCCGCGCTCGAAGTGTTGTTCCGTGGGCTACCCACGATCAACGACCACTCCCGATTGATGACGTTCAAGATTCAACTCCAGGCTCTTGCCTCAACGATTGGGGCTGGCGCACCATCGATGCCCGATCCATCGCCAGCGGGATCGACATTTGACGCTGACGCGTCCGCGGCGATGACTGACCTGGCAAGTGACGCCCACAGCGTTGCGAGTACGATCTCACCAGTGGTCGGCAGCGAGGCTGATAGATCATTCCGGCGAATCGTCCTCGAACGGCTTCGTGAGCCGATGACTGCCGCCGCGTCCTATGGACTCTTCGGTGGGACGCCGCGGAGCCCGGACGGCGGCACGCCTGAGGACGAGACGGCGCTCGTCGAGCAGGCGCGGGCGTTGCTGGAACGGCTCAGAACCCGACTCGGCGAGGCCGCAACGCTTGATCCGCGGCTGATCAGCGTCCAGGATACTCGGCCGGTTCCCCAGCGCGTCGAAGACCAGACAGACCGGCTGCAGACGCTGTTCGGTAACGGGTTCACCGTCCTGCCGCCGTTCACTCCCTCCAACGGGCCCGAACTGACAGCGACGTTCACCGATAGCCAACTGATCCCGGACGACGACTCGATGGCTGCGGAGACCTGGCTCCAGCGGGCGGCCACGTTCCGGGATAACTTGGATAGCTTTCGGGAGGCCCGGACGTACAGCGAGGCGATCGGGGAGACACTCACTACGCCCCTGACGATCGGTCAGATCCCATACGAATCGAACGACACCTGGGTCGGCGTCGATGGGGTTGAACCGGCCGCCGGCACACTCTCGCTGGTCGCGCAGTTCCCACTGGAGGCTTCGCCCGGATCAACTGACGCCCCGATGACTGGGTTGTTCGTCGACGAGTACACCGAGGGCGTGCCCGAGAGCACCGAGACGACGGGTGTCGCGCTCAAGTACGACGATCCAGGGATGAGGGCTCCGCAGTCGGTTCTCGTCGCGATGCCGCCGGATGACGGCGAGTGGTCGCTGGACGACCTGGCAGCGACGGTTGCGGAGACGACCGAGTATATGAAACGTCGCGCGATGGATATGGGCGACCTAGACGAAGCGGCCCGACTGTTTCCGGGGCTGTACTTCGCCAACCAGTCTGACCCGACGCCGTCGACGCCGACAGTCTCCTTCGAGATGCTCGACTGGTACGACCGGCAGGTCGAGATGCAGCTATTGCGATCGGATTTAATGCTGAACTTCGAGGAGGGATCCGACGATGAGTGACTGGACTGTCTGGTCGCGGCTGGAGCCCCGACCTCGGAGTGACGAGATGACCGACGCGCTTCGAGCGCCGATCCGCGATCCACTGTGGATGCTCTCCCGCCAGTGGCAAGTTAGCGAGTTTCAGGGCGAGGACGGCGGTTCGCCAGTCAAAACTGATATCGATATCGCAGAGGATCGTCTGACGCGAGTGGATCTCAGAGGTGGAGGCCGCGGCGAGGTCGGCGAACCGGCAGATCCATTTGACTACGAGGGCGGTCCGCTGGAAGCGACTATCGAGCGCGAGAAAGTGATGACTGACGACGAAGGGGCACCATTACGGCTCCGAGCGGAGGCCGGCCAGCAGTTCCTCCGGACGCTCGCCGACGCTGGCTACGGCAGCCACAGCGCTGGGGATTTCCCCGAGTGGCTACGGCTGGAGCCCCCAGAGCAACCACTGGAATCGGCTGACCGTCGCTACGTCGAACTGATGGACGGACGTGCGCTCGACGGGACCGAGGTCGCACGAGCGATCCGGTCCGCAGTGAGCAACATCGACGAGGTTGTCGCCGGAGCGGCAAGTTCGTGGTCCGGTGTCAGCGCTGGCGATCTCCCAGTGCCCGAAAACGGACCCCGAAACAGCACGTTCGACGAATGTTGTGAGGAGTTCTACGGCTGGTATGTTGGGCTATACGACGAACCTGCGACTGAGACTGGCTCGGCGTGGGACCCGACACACCTGGAATATCGATTCGCGGTCACGACGGGCGCAGGCGAGACTGAGACGGTCTTCGAGGCTTCGGAGTACCACGGCGGACACCTCGACTGGTACGCATTTTCCTCGACCGACGAGGCCGAGAGTTTGGGCACGCCCGACAAAGGTGGTTCCCCTGTCGAAGCAAGGTTGTCCGATGACCACGGGCTGGAGATGCCTGCAGGAATTACCGAACCTGACGGTGCTGGGGACGTCGATCTCTCTGCTCTCGATTCGTTGCCATTGAATGTCTCGACAGTCCACCGATCTGAGACGGTGGTCCCGACACAGATCTCGTTTCCTGGGCTGCCGGCGAATCGCTGGTGGGAGTTCGAGGACGGAGACGTCGACACCGCTCAGACTACCGATGATGGGGCCAGCCTCGCGCGACTACTGCTTGTCGAGTTCGCCGCCCAGTACGGCAACGACTGGTTCCGGATCGGTCTCGACACGGCCGTCGGGACGCTCACGCGCCTGACGGATCTCACGGTGACGGATTCTTTCGGCATCACCGAGACCGCGGAGCCGGCGATCGAGGACGACTGGCGGATGTTTATGCACGAGTCACCTCGTCACGACGAACCGGGGCTGTTCGTCCCACCGACGCTGGCTGACTCGGTGACCGGCGACCCCGTCGAGAAGGTTGTGTTCACCCGCGACGAGATGGCTAACCTCGCCTTCGCCATCGAGCGGATCGTCGAGAGCCCGACGGGACAGGCACTCGACCGTACGGAGTTCCAAGAACCAGAACTCGTGATCGACCGTGTGGCGACCGACAGTGACCCCAACGCAGAGTATATCGAGCTTGCAAACCCCGGTGAAGACCGGCTGGTCATCGACGACCATACGATAGCGGCCGAAACCGATGGGACGACTACGGAGGTGTACACGTTCGGGCAGCGGACGCTCGGTCCCGGCAAGACACTCCGAGTATATACTGGTACCGCTCCGGAGCCCGATGTGATCGGGGCGGACTTAAGTGATTCAGCGTGGACCGACGGAGATGCGGTAGTCGTATCCAACGCCGACGATCGGGCTGTGGTCAGGAAACTGCTGACTCGATCCAGCGACGCGCTGGCGGATTACCGACTTTCGACCGACGTGCCCGACTATTGGTTCCCCTTCACGCCCGAACAGGGATGGCAATTTAAACTTGAGCGTGCCCTGTTGCTTGACGCCTCAACGCTGGGGCTCCCCATCGAGTCACTCCCCCTACCGCACGGCGAAGTCCTGCGACCGGGGGCGGAACTCCTCCCGGAGGGGGAGGACACATATCGGGTCCACGAAGAAGAAGTGACCCGGAGCGGCCGTGAGATCACACGCCGGTACCAGCACGCCCGCTGGACCGACGGGGCGAGTCACCTCTGGAGCAGCCGCGAGAGCCGCGTCGCCGACACGCAACTGGCCAGTGACCTCCGATTTGATATTCTCGACAAGCGCGAATAGCTGACCAGCTTATATGTGTGTATTGGTGAACCGTTCGGGGTAAAGCCCCGAGGCAGTTGACGCGGTAGTGTTCAGATAAGCTGGTTCTATGCGAATGCGAATGATTTGAGCCAGTCGTCAGCTGTTTCTACAGCCGTATGACTGAAACAGTTTGAGAACGAAGACGTACGCCGTTTTACCTCACGAAAGACACGTTCGACACTGTTCTGATTTCCACTGCGTTCGTATCTGAAATCGAGGCCATGCCGGCTGCAAGCGTCTTTCAACGAGTGCGATCCATCGATGAGAAACACCGCGTCGTCAACGTCGTGTTTCTCACGTAACTCGTTGAAGAACGCGTGAGCAAGAGCCGAGTTCGTGGTCGGTTCAAGCTTTGTATGCAGCAATTCGTTTGTATCGGGATCGACGGCGGCGTACAGCCAGTATCACTCGTCATCGAGTCGGATCACGGTTTCGTCAACCGCAACGTGATCCGGGCTCTGTCCAGTTTCCGGCTGTAGATCGGCCTTGTGAACCCAGTTGTGAACAGTCGAACGCGCGCACGACACCGAATACCTCAAGAATCGAAACAGTATTCGAAAGCGATAGCCCAGGAAGATACAACTGAATACTGAGTTTCATCAGCAATCGCGGTGTCGCTTCTCGCTCCACAAACTCTAAGTCGATCTGATCGATACTACCGCTGAGGCGTGTGTTTTCGGGCATAGATCACTTTGAAAACACCACGCTTCATTCTTCAATCCTTATCTGAACACCGCCGACAACGTCGTGTTAAGATAAGAATGAGGGGCCGACGGTTCTAGTGCTCTATGCCAGAATCCGACCGTCTCAACGGAGATAGCGACTGGATTGATTTGGAGTTTATGCAGCGCGAGCGGACACCCAAGCAGGCCGTTGAAGTGGGTATTCAGTTGCACCTGGCTGGCTTGTCGCTTTCGAATACCAAACAACATCTCGAGAAGTTGGGTGTCCAACGCAGTCGACCCGCCATCCACAACTGGGTGCAAAAGGCCGATCTACAGCCGACCGGGACGAGATCCTCGAATTACGTTGCGCTCGACGAGACTGTAATTCAGCTCGGGACCGAACGCTACTGGCTGTACGCTGCTGTCGATACCGATACAAACGAATTCCTGCACGTGAGGCTGTTTCCAACGACGAATTCAGGACTTACGCACGTGTTTCTGCGTGAACTCAGCGAGAAATACGACATCAACGATGCGACGTTTCTTATCGACGACGCTGATCATCTCCAAGCGGCACTGTCGCGACTCGGACTCCGATTTCATATCCGTCGCCACGGAAATAGGAACAGTGTCGAACGTGTCTTTCGAGAGGTAAAAAGACGAAATTAATCGTTCTCAAATACGTTCAGCAACGTCGAGCCGACGACAGCAGAATCTTGGCTCGAAGCATTCGCTGTCTGGTGGAATCGATGCCAAAGCTAACACAATGGCAAGACAACGGCGATAGATTTTTCATCTGGCTCAATCCACAAGCATTCACTATATGACACAAGGAACAATTCAATTGTTGACATTTTTATGCGGGTATTTAGTACGACGCGATGTCGAATACTTACGAAACAGTGCAGTCGCAAGTACCGCAGAAAGAATCGCGCGACCCGAAGAGCGATTGCTAGCTGAAAGACCGCCCTCTTTTCAGGAAATGTTTTAAATTATAATAGAAAAACAGATGTAAACGTCCTTCACGTTGACGATAACCCCGACCTCGCTAAACTGGCTGCCGAATTCTTGGAACGCGAGAACGGTCGGATAACGATTGAGACAGCGACCAACGTGAGCGAGGCTCTCGATTTGCTGGCCCAACACGACATTGACTGTATCGTTTCGGATTACGATATGCCTGATCAGGATGGGATCGAGTTTCTCGGCTCCGTTCGTGAGGAGTATCCAAACTGACCGTTCATCCTCTACACTGGGAAAGGCTCTGAAGAGATTGCCAGCGAAGCAATCAGAGCCGGCGTGACTGATTATTTACAAAAGGAGGCCGGCACGGACGACTACACGGTTTTAGCCAATCGGATCATTAACGCAGTTGAGCATTACCGCGCGAACAGCGAAATCGACCGCCAACGCGACCTATTTGCAAAGACACAAGAAATTGGCAATGTCGGAGCCTGGGAATATGATATCAAGGCCGATACGTTCTATAATACGAAAGAAGTGCTTCAGGTCCACGGTCTGCCGACGGAGGCCAGTCTCACTGCAGAGCGATCGATAGAGTATTACCATCCCGACGACCGGCCAACCATCCGGGAAGCGTTCCAGCAGACGATAGATACGGGCGGGTCCTATGATCTCGAGTTGAGGTTGATCGATGACAGTGGTGATCAACGATGGGTTCGGACGCGAGCTGAGCCACAAACTGAAGACGGCGAGATCGTCCGAGTGAGAGGGACGATCCAAGATATCACGGATCGGAAACAACGCGAAGAGGAATTAGAGACGGTCTTGCAGCGGATGGACGATGCTGTGTTTGTCCACGATGAGAACGGATCGTTTAAATTTGCCAATCAGACTGCAGTTGAACGGTACGGCTACACGAAGTCGGCATTAACAGATATGACACCGTGGGATTTGGAGGTGGAGAGCCGGACAGAGGACGTATTGGATCGCATTGACTATATTATGCGGGACGGACAGGTTGTATTTGAAACGGAACATCAGACGGCTGCAGGCGAAGTAATTCCCGTTGAAATTAACGCGACGAGAATTTCTTTCCGTGGGACGCCAGCCATACTCTCTATCGCCCGGGACATTTCTGAACACCGAGAGCGCCAATATGAACTCGAACAGATCGAGACACTGTTTGAGCACGCACAGGACGGGCTGTTCCTGATCGACATCGACGAAGAGTTGACCGTTGCACAGGTTAATCCGGCGTATGAAGATGCCACTGGTTTGTCCGAGGCACGGATACGGGGTCAGACACCGAAAGCAGTGTTCGGCGATCAGCAGGGTGCGGCTGTAGAGACCAGATACCGCACCTGTGTCCAGCGTCAGGAACCTATGCAATATCACGAGCGCGTCAAGCTTAGAGGGGAATGGCGTGATTGGAACACCCGTATTGCCCCAGTCGCCATCGATGGGACTGTTGAGTATCTCGTCGGCTCGACGCGGGACATCACCGACCAGAAAGCACGCGAGCGCGAACTACAGAAATACGAGACGATCATCGAAGCGCTGACCGACGCCGTGTATGTCCTCGATGAGGAGGGGCGGTTCACCTATGTCAGCGACGAATTCGTCGATCTGGTCGGGTACGACCGAGAAACGATTCTCGGGAACGCGCCGTCACTGATCAAAGACGAGACGGCCATCGAACGAGCAGAACAGGAGTTGGAACGGTTGCTGTCGAGTGACGGCCCGGATACGGTCCGGTTCGAGGTGACCATCCGACCGAGGGATGACGATCCGCTCATCTGCCAAGACCATATGGGGGTCCTCCCATATGACGGCGACAGATTCGACGGGTCAGTCGGCATCCTTCGTGATATCACCGAGCGCAAAGAGCGTGAGAGACAACTGGAACGCGAACGGGAGCGGTATAATACGCTCTTTGAGACTCTGCCAAATCCGGTCCTCTACTCTCGAGCCGAAGACGGCGAACCCATCGTCCAAACAGTCAATCAAGCGTTCGTGGACACGTTTGGCTACGATTCCGAAGCGATTGCAGGCGAACCTGTCCAAGACTACATTCTGCCGGAGGTGCAGGCAGACGCGGCCGATCGACACAACCAACGAGTCCTGACTGAGGGCGACGTCCGGGCTGAGGTCCAGCGTAAGACCACAGACGGGATCCGAACGTTTCGACTCAATATCAGTACTCGATACACCGCAGATGGACACCACGAGCGATATGCCGTCTATACGGATATCACCGAGCGTACAGAATACGAACAGGAGTTAGAGGCCCAAAACCAACGATTAGACGAGTTCACGAGTGTCGTCAGCCACGACCTGCGGAACCCCCTCACCGTGGCCGAGGGACATCTTGAACTCGCACAGGAGGACTGCGAGAACGACCATCTCGCACAGGCAGCCGGCGCGATCGAATGGAGCCAAGCCCTTATCGATGATCTGTTGACACTGGCTCGAGAGGGCGACTCGGTAAACGATGTTGAGCCGGTATCCCTTGCAGACGTAGCCAAGCACAGTTGGCAGACTGTCGAGACGTGTCAAGCCACGCTTGACGCGGAGATACCGGGCGTGATCGAAGCGGATCGAAATCGACTCCAGCAACTCTTCGAGAATCTCTATGGAAATGCAATCCAACACGGCGGACAAGACGTGACGGTATCTGTCGGTGCAATCGACGAGGGATTCTACGTAGCGGACACTGGGTCTGGGGTTCCAGACGCCGAGCGTGACGCAATCTTCGAGATAGGCTACTCGACTGATGACAACGGGACAGGCGTCGGTCTTCGTATCGTCGAGCGGATCGCCGAGGCACACGGGTGGGATATTACTGTGGCTGACGGTGAACACGGCGGCGCTCGGTTCGAAATCACCGGTGTCGGGCTCGTTGGGTGAGTGATCCGACGGGTCTCGTGTTCACTGGATCGGAACTGCCGAAAGAGTATTAGCCGATTATGCTGTTCAGTTAACATGGACACATTTTCTCGCACATTGCAGATTCTCTTCGTTCGATCCGGGTGCAATCGGATAGACGCAATCGAAGGCGCGTTTGTTGACGAGCCCCAGTCCAATCTCACGAGTGTCGATAGCGCTGCGGACGCAGTGTCGCTGCTTGCGGAGCGTGAGTTTGATTGTGTGCTCTCAATGTATCCACCAGTTAACAGTGATCACACTGATCCCCTCGAAACTGTGCGGCAGACACGGCCGAATCTCCCAATCGTGGTCGTGCTCGCCGACAATAGCACGGCACGTGACGCAATCGACGCGGGAGCGACCGAATACATCCGGGAGTCTGTGCTGTCCGGACGCCCAGATCTACTGGCAAAGCGGACGCTCGGAGCGGTCAGGCAGATGGGAGATGCAGCGAGCGAACAAGGGCCTGACAACGACAGTCTCGTCGACGCCATCTCGGGGGAAACGGAATCTGGGCGTCGTATCGCAGACGCGATCGTCGCTAACTTCCCGAACGGCGCAGTGACGCTGGTCAATGAAGACTTGACATACAGGCTCGCCGGCGGCCAGTTGTTCGAGACACTCTCAAGTAGCCCTGATGACGTCATCGGGTCTCACGTAGGGGAGATCAGTCCGGGTGACCGCGACGTGTTCGTCCAGTCTTACAGAGCCGCGTTAGACGGCGAAGAGACCGCCACTGAGACCGGGATTGACGGTCATACACTTTTGCACCGTACGGTCCCCGTCACAGACGAATATGGCGCGATCGTTGCTGCGGTCGGGATGACACAAGATATTAGCGAGCAGAAACAGCGCCAACAGGAGCGCAAGCGCAACCAAGAGTTCCTGCAGGACATCCAGGCCGTCGCGACAATCGGCGGCTGGGAAGTCGATCTGGGATCGGAAACGATGCGCTGGACCGACGAAGTGTATCGAATCCTCGGATTGCCGACTGACTACGAGCCGACCGTCGAGGACGCTATCGGATTTTATCATCCAGACGACTGCGAGACGATCGAACGTGTTCACGAGGCGCTCACGTCGGCAGGTGAACCGTACGACGTGGAACTGCGTGTCGAGACGGCCGAGGGGGACATTCGGTGGGTCCAAGCACAGGGAGAACCCTGGCGCGATGACAGTGGCACGATTGTTGGCGTGCGCGGGACGGTTCAAGACATCACCGACCGGAAAGAGCGAGAGCAGGAACTCCAGCGCAAGAGTAGAGCGATTGAGGCAGCACCGATCGGCATCGTTATGACCGACCCGACACAGCCTGACAACCCGATTACGTACGCAAACCAGGAGTACTTCGCGACTGCTCGATATGAGCGCGAAGAGGTGATCGGACACAACTGCCGGTTTATGCAGGGCGAGGACACCGACCCAGAGACGGTCGCGACGATTCGCGAGGCGATTGACGCGCGCGAAAGCGTGTCAGTCGAACTCCGGAACTACCGAAAAGACGGGACTGAGTTCTGGAACCATCTCGAAATTGCGCCGGTGCGAGACAATGACGGAGAACTCATCAACTTCGTGGGCTTTCAGCGTGATGTCACCGAACGGATTGAGTACGAACACGAACTTGAGCGCTCACGCAATCGCTATCAGACGCTGGTCGAGCACTTCCCGGACGGCGCCGTCGCGCTCGTCGATGAGGATCTCCGGTACACGGCTGTGGGTGGGATGCCGATCGAGGACACCGACGTGGCAGAACTCGAAGGAGCATCTGTCGAGGAAGTCTTGTCAGTGGAACTCGCCGAACAGGTAGTCCCGCGCTACGTCGATGCCCTTGACGGCGAAACAAGCACGTTTGAGACGACCGTCGAAGACACGGTCTATCGGTTCCGGATCGTCCCAGTGCGGGCAGACGACGGCTCTGTGTTCGCCGCGATGGGTGTCTCACAGGACATCACTGAACTCAAAGAACGGCAACGTATCTTGGAGAAACGCGAACGCGTCCTGCGTGAATTGCACGTCGCCTCGCGGGAGGACTACCCGCCAGAATCGACCGATGAGGTGTCTGCATTCATCGTCGACTTCCTGAAAAGTGCCTTCGAGTTCAGCTACATCAGCGTCAAGCGCTTCGACGAACTAAACGGCGTGTTGCGGTCGGCAGCGAGCTGGGGCTCGCTCAACGATAGCGTACCGAGTCCGGTCAAGCCCGGTGATGGGGCACTATGGGATGCTTACCGGACTGGCGAGTCGACATTGTGTAACTGCCAGACCGCGGACGAGGCGTGTGAAGTTGACGGGTCAGAAGTCAACCAGCGTCTGGCTGTGCCGATCGGTGATTTCGGTCTCATCATTATGTGCACTGCCGGCGATAACACGTTCGACGACGTCGATGTCGATCTGATCGAGATTCTGGCGACAAACTCCCGGGTCATCTTCGAGGCGCTGCAGCGTGACCAAAAACGGACGGAACTGGTCGACACGATTGAGGCTCAGGAAGGGGCCCTTGCTGAATTGCGCGACGTTGTTGAGGCGATACAGGCGGTCCAGCAGCGCGTCACGAATAGCGAGACGAGAGACGAACTCGAAGCGAGCGTCTGTGCGGAACTTGTTGAAACCGACCGAATTGAATTCGCCTGGATTGGCCGCCCTCAGACGACCGACACCGACCTCACAGTGGCCGCGTGGGCGGGCCACCAGAACGGCTATCTTGACGCGGTGCTGAGTGACAGTGACGATACCGTGTTGCCAGCACAGGAGGCAGCAAGTGAGCGAGTCCCTTACACCGTCCCGAACATCTCACAGCGAGTCGTCGGCGAGGGTTGGGCGAAAGAAGCCCTCTCGAGCCAGTTTCGATCCGTGCTGAGTGTGCCTCTGGTCTACGACGACGTGTTGTACGGTGTGTTGACGGTCTATTCGTCGGCACCAGACGCTTTCGGGACAGCGTACGAGAATCTCGTTAGCGATGTCGGGTCACTAATCGTTACCTATAGTCGGATGCTCCAACAGCGCTACGATACTGAACAGGACGTCGTCGAATTTGAGTTTGAATTAACGGACACAACCTACCCGCTGCAGCGCCTCGCAACGGCAACCAGAAGTCGAATCGAGTATGACACCGTGACAGAACGCCTGGATGGAGCGGTTCGATTGCTAGCCACCGTTACCGAGGGCGACCCCACAATGGTGATCGACCGAGCAGCAGAATTGCAAAGCGTCGTCGATGCTGCCCAGTTCGGTAGTGCCGACTCACAGCAGATACGCCTGACCGTCGAAGAGCCTTTTTTGTCATCGATAGTCGCAAATCATAGCGGTCGCCTCCTCAGTGCACGGTCTGAAGAGAGTACGACGCTTCGTATTACTGTGCCAAAGGATGTCTCTGCGCGCCCTCTGTTGGATGCGTTGACGAACCGATACCAGGACATTGAGATGGTCGCCCGTCGCCAGACAGGCCAGAAGATAGGGTCAGCAACTGGGAACCTCACCGATCGCCAGTACGAGATACTGAACGCAGCATACCACAGTGGTTACTATGAGACACCTCGGAATGTGACGGGCGAGGAACTGGCGGAGGAGTTCGATATCTCCGGTCCGGCACTATACAATCATCTCCAAGCAGCGCACCAGAAGCTATTCGAGCAGTGCCTTGCGGAACGAACGATAGCCACAATTGATAATCGGCCGTTAATAGATTAACCCCCCTTCTTTTGATTGAGTTATGCAAATAGCCGTGGGCTTGAGGCCCGTACCAATTGAATAGTGCATTCAGACACAAAATGTCACTTGCAGATGAAATAAAGATAGACCGGCTCGATCTCCGACCGAAATTGATCATCGCGTTCGTGCTCGTGGCGTTATTGGTGGCAGTCACGGGTGCGGTCGGCTACAACAGCGTCTCGAGCGTCGATCACGAACTCGACTCGATCATCGAGGACGACGTCGCAGAGGCGGACGCGTCGATGGAGATGAAGTACGACCTCGAATCGGAGCAACTGGCCTTACACGCGGTGATGATAGGAGAGACTGAGGCGACAGACGAATTCCACGCCTCGGCAGGAGACTTCGAGGAGTGGCACGCGCAACTGGCAGCCCGGGACGACCTCACGCAGGATCAGCAACAGCTGCTCTCGGAGATGGCGACCGAACACGAGACGGCCGTGTCGACGGGTGAGAAACTGATCGCTTCCGTCGAAGCCGGCAATATGGAAGTCGCGAACCAGAAAATGGAGGAGCTAGATAGCAGCTACCGGGAACTGGAAGAGGACACGACAACCTTCGAAGAGACGGCCGGCGATAAGATGGCTGCCTCCGTCGCCGCGGCCGATACCACAACCAGCAATAGCCATATGCTCATTATCGGACTGAGCGTCGCCGCGTTTCTCGCGGCGATCGTGATCGGACTGTTCGTGGCCAGTCGGATCACGAAACCAGTAAAGCAATTGGAAAAAGCGTCGGTAGCTATGAGCAAGGGTGACTTAACGACCGAGGTCGATGACCACATCGAAGACGACGAAGTTGGTCGTATGAGCGAGGCCTTCACGGAAATGCAGGCGAACCTCCGAGCGGTGTTCGAGGAGATCGATGTCTTCAGTAACAACCTCGCGGTCGGCGACGACGCGCTGCAGACTCGCGAACGAAAGACGGACTTCCCCGGCACCTACGGCGAGATTATGACGAACGTTGACAATGGTGCCACTGAGATGGTCGGCAGTTTCGAGGAGATCCGGATGGCAAGCCAGGACCTCCAGAACGGCCGTCTCGATCAAGATATCGACACCAATCGGCCGGGCAACTACGGCGAGATCCTCAAGGGTTTCGACAATGGTATGGGGACACTCTCGGCGAGCTTCGACGAAATTGCTGACGCAAGTGCCGGACTCAAAGACGGCGACCTCGACCAACGACTGACGACGGACAAGCCAGGCCAGTACGGTGACGCGCTCGCCGACCTTGAAGCCGGCATCCAGCAGTTGGGCAACAGTATTGAGTCCGTCCAGTCGATTGCCAACGAAGTCGCCGCCTCAAGTGAGGAAGTGACCGCCAGCGCCGAGGAGGTTGAGGGCGCCAGCGAGGAAGTCGCCAACTCCGTCGAGGAGATTTCACACGGTGCCGATATGCAGAGCGACAATCTCGAAGAGGTCGCCAGTGAGATGAACGATATGTCTGCGACCGTCGAGGAGATTGCCTCCTCTTCTGAAGAAGTCGCTGCGACCGCGACGACTGCCGTCGAGCGGAGCGAAACCGGGAAGGAATATGCTGCGGACGCTTCCGAGGAAATCGAAGCGATCGAATCCACAGCCGAGGAGGCGACCACGCAGGTACAAACGCTCGATGATAAGATGGAGGAGATCGGCGAAATCGTGGATATGATCACGGGAATCGCCGAGCAGACGAATATGCTTGCCCTGAACGCGTCGATCGAGGCCGCACGGGCAGGCGAAGCGGGAGAAGGCTTCGGTGTGGTCGCAAGTGAGATCAAGTCCCTGGCCGAGGAAGCGGGGCAGGCGACCACGGAAATCGAAAATCGTATCGAAGAAATCCAGTCAACGACTGACGAGACCGTCACGGAGATGGTGGAGATGCGCGAACGCGTCGAAACCGGCTCCGAGACGATCGAAGACGCGATCAATATGTTTAACGACATCGCCAACGCCGTCCAGGAGGCCGAAGGCGGCATCCGAGAGATTAGCGACGCGACCGACGACCAGGCCGCCTCTTCCGAGGAAGTCGTCTCGATGGTTGATGAGGTTTCAAGCGTGAGCCAGCAGACCAGTGCAGAAGCGAGCAACGTTTCAGCGGCGACTGAGGAGCAGGCGTCATCGTTATCGGAAGCCTCACAGAACCTCCAGCAACTCTCAAGGTTGGCGGACAGCCTGCACGATGAGGTCTCGGACTTCGACGTAGGCAGTTCAGGGCAACAACGTCTCGCATCTGTGGAGGAGATGAGCGGTATAAGCCAGCAAGACAACCCCACAGCAGCCGAGTCGGAACCGCAACAAACGGCCTCTGCTGATGGAGGACACGAGAGCGGCGACGGGAAACAGTTCCATCAAGGAGATCGCTAATGTCGAGCGTGGACTCTCCCACTGAGACGCCGGACCAGGTGCTCGTCTTCGCGCTAGGCGACGACTTTTGTGTCGGCATCGAATGGATCGATGAAATTGTCAAGCCCGAGGAAGTGAGTCCGGTGCCAGATATGCCATCGATAGTTGAAGGTGTGATGAACCTCCGCGGTGAGACGACAACAATTATCGATCCCAAGATTACCTTCGGGATGGCAGAAACAAGTGATAATCAGCAAGTGATAATCTTCGACACCGATGACGAGACCAGCGTCGGGTGGCTCGTGGATTACACTTACCGAGTGAGGGACTTCGAGAACGCGGAAATCGAGCCAGTCGAGGACAATCGGTATATTGAGGGTATTTTGAAAGGCAACGACGGGTTCACTCTCTGGGTGAATCCTGACCGTGTCAACAGCCAGGTGATATGACCGAGTAAGCTAACCCACGGCTAAACAGTAGTTGCTGAAGTAGGAGAGAATCGATTGTCGTCGCGGTCGTTGTCTCGATATGGTCGAAACAACCGAGGCGAAACAGGTGAGTCGTGCCGCCTCTTCAGTGCTGTTTCCGGAGCCTGAGTTTGGTGTTGCGGCCAACGGCACCTATCCGGGCGAGGACTTCCAGCGAGTCCTTGCTCGGATTGCCTTCGACAACGAGTTTGCGAACGCTGGTGCGAAAGCCTACCAACTCGCTCGTGGTGACGATGTTGACATCGGAGCCGAATCACGGAATCCACTGGCGAGAGTACTGTTGTATCATCTTCGTGGGCTTGATGCGGACGCGGTCGACGATCAGTTCGACCGCGTCCGCGATGCTGTACTCGACGAAGCAGCCTGTAACCACCTGTTCAGACGACCCGTCGACGTTGCGATCGACGTTCACAACTGGCTGTACTACGGTGACAGCGACACACTGCACGTCTCGCGGACTGATCCCGACCAAGGAACCAACTGCGCCTACAAATTCGCCACCATCTGTATCGTCGATCCAAGCGTCCGATTCACGCTTGGGTGGGTCGCGCTGGATGGTGACGGGACCGACGAGTTGGCGGAGGCGCTCCGCCAACTCGTCTCCCAAACTCGGGAGTACGTCGAGATCAATCGCGTCTACCTCGATCGGGGCTTCTACCGCGTCATCTCGCTTTAGCGCTGGAAGACCTCGAGGTCGAGTTCGTCATACGTGCGCCACAGACACGGAAAGTACAGCGGTTCATCGCCGACCACAATGAAGACACATTCGTCGCAGAGTACGAGATGGCACGATCGAACCCACCGACGGGCCGGACGGCAGTCCGGCTCGTCGTCGTGCCACACCGCTCCCGAGAGGAGGATCACTTCTGTCTGGTGACCAACCGCGATGTCACGAGTGACGTCACTCAGCCGCTTGCAGAAACCTATCGGCGTCGGTAGGGGATCGAAACATCGTACCGCAAGGTCACGGAGTTTCTCCCGAAGACGTCCTCACCGACGTTCTCTGTCCGGTTGTTCTACTTTCTGTTTGCCGTGGCTCTGTACAATCTGTGGGTGTTTACGAACCTGCTGCTCACGCCGAATCGGGCGGTCGGGAGCACTCCCGTACTCCCGACGGCCCTGTTCCGGCAGTTTCTCGGTCCAATTCCAGACGGATAGAGTGCCACTCGGCGGCTGACTCGGGTCGTCCGCCCGAGTCAGGACGCCGCTGGCTACTGGCGAGACTGCCAGAATAGTCCTCGTCGGAGGTTCTTGGCCGGCAGTCAGCAACCCCTCTCCTCAAACGGTAACGTCGATTTTGAATAAAGCCAAAGACGCAACTCTTCTTCAGCAGTTCTCAAAGCCGAATCAGCAACTACTGTAAAGCCGTGGGCTTTCAGCGTGGACTCCCGTTCGAGCCGATTCCTCGGCAGGAGGCTCATACGCTCCACTCACGTTCAGCGTCCCTCTGTTCAAGCGCACGCCTACGGGTGCGCCTCCACCGGAGCCAGTAAGTCGCCACGCCGCTTCTCGTACTCCCGTCGCCAGTGGTCGAATTCGTCGCCGTCCCAAAACGTGCCCGTTGAGGTGACGGCAAAGGTGTTCACGTTGAGGTCAACCCCAAGAACCGTTCCGTTCTCAGTGGTTGCCTGTTCCAGCGTGTCAGACTTCACTTCCTTCTTGCTCAGCTTACGGGGTGAGTTAAGTGATAGTTCGACACCGACGACAACCCCCTGCTTGACGTACTCCAGATCCACGGTTGATACCTGCTGATCTAGTAGATCTGTCTCAGAACGACCAATATCAATTATTGACCCGAGACCGACGTTACAGGGAACTCTGATCCCGGTACACCCCATTTTCCCCGGCGTAACTCGAAGCTCGCCGATCTCGGTTTGGCGATCGGTCACACGTCCGCCGATTGTCGTAGGGTGAGACACAGCGATCTCCGTGCTATCAAGCAACCGTCGAAACAAGAGCCCACCAATCTGCTCTAGTGTCGACTTCGGGCCATCGACAAACAACACTGCTCGCTGGTCGTTGCGTTCGAATCCCACTGTCAGAACTGGCCCTGAGAAAACTCCCCGTGCGGCCTGTGAAGGCCGTCCTAACCGGACATCAAAGATTTCATCTAGCTCCGCGGTTTCCTGTAATTCCAATCCGTCCACGGTCACGCTCGTCTCGTCGAGCCGAAACCGTGCTTCGCTTGGTTCTGTGGACACGGATGTACAAAGAACCGTCGTCGAGAATTCCACCGGCTGGCTCATAGACTCTCCTGTCTAACTGAACAGCACGTCGATAATCGAGTTGGGAACAAGAAACCGAAGCAGCAAACCGCCCGCTTGCGAAGAAATGCGAACAGCCGTATTTTGGATACGACGGTCACACCGTACTATAATCTCCTGTATAACATTAAAACTACAGATTCCGTGCTACCATCGTTTCGGATAATCAAGGAGAAAGCTTCGCGCTTTAGCGCAGGGAACTCAGCTTTGAGGCAGGGAGGATAGTCAAGGCCCGACTGCTATCCGTCAATGGCAGTCGGAGGACTCTTGGACAGACTTCACTGCACGTTAAAGTCTGAAACCTGATGTTGAAGGTCGTCTGCAAGCGCTGTGAGTTGTTGGATGTTCTCAGCAGCCTCCGAAAGCGATGCAGTCTGCTCTTCACTCGCTGCCGAGACATTACTAGCCTCAGTAGCAGTCTCTTCACTCATAGTTGAGACATCGTCAACCATCGAAACGACTTCCTCAGTAGAAGCAGCCTGATCATCAGTAGCATCGCTAATCTCTCGGATGCCACCTTCTGACTGCTCGATTGCTGCTGCAATCTCATCGAACATATCGATCGCACTTTCAATAGTCTCTGTTCCACTTTCTACTTGATCCTGCATTGCTTCCATCCCGTCAACAGTCTCGTCTGTCGTTGCTTGGACTTCCTCAATTCGGGTTTCAATTTGAGTCGTGGCTTGGGCGGTTTCCTCAGCCAGCGATTTTATCTCATTCGCAACGACAGCGAACCCTTCACCTGCTTCACCAGCGCGAGCGGCTTCGATTGAGGCGTTTAATGCGAGCATATTGGTCTGCTCGGCAATTTCGGTAATCATATTAACTATCTCACCAATTTCGTTCATCTCGTCATCGAGAGTCCGCACTTGTGTGGTAAGGTCATCCGTCTGAGTTTCGATTGCTTGGATTTCCGCTGTCGCATCAGAGGCGTATTCCTTTCCAGTCTCACCTTGTTCAACGGCTGTTGATGCGGTAGCTGCGACTTCTTCGGCCGAAGAGGCGATCTCTTCGATAGTCGCCGATATCTCGTTCATCTCTCCTGCGACTTCTCGCAGGCGATCATCCTGGTCATCTGTCCTGTGGGAAATGCCCTCTACACCATCCGCTACTTCTTCGCTTGCAGTTTCGATTTCTTCAGCACTAATCCTCACCTCTTCACTGGATTCTGCCACTTCGTCTGCAATCTCCTGGACTGATTGGATACTGTCACTTAACTGCCCGATTCCATTGTTGAGATTGGACAGGATATCACCGTATGCACCTGGGTACTCTGTTTCGAGCGTTTCGTTAAGCTGCCCCTCTTCGAGTCGTTTACTCACCATCGAAATCTGCTCGAAGCTCTCAGACAGCTGCGTCGTCCCTTCGTCGAAATCTTCGAGGACAGCACCGTATTGACCTGGAAGGTCGGTATCTATATCTTGATTGAGGTCGCCGACTCGCAGATTGTCGCTAGCCTGTTGGATTTCCTCGAAGCTTGAAGTGAGTTGGTCAGTGCCGTCATCGAGATTGTTCATTATGTCGCCGTAGGTGCCTGGATATTCGGTATTGATGTCCTGTTGAACTGTGCCCGACTGAAGATTATCACTCACACGATCGAGATCGGTGAAGACACCGCGTAAATTGTCCTGCATCTCTCGGAACGCATCGACCATTCGCCCGATTTCGTCGTCTTCGACGTGGTCGTTGACGTCAGTTGTGAGCGACCCCTCGCTGATCGCCACAGCGGAACGAGACAGTTGATTAATCGGTGTCGTAATCCGCCTTGCGACAAACAGTCCGATAGCAATCGCGATAACGAACGCGCTGATCGTGAGGCCTACCACGACAATCTGCATTACCTGTGCGGTGTTTGAAGCCCCGTCTATCGCACTCTCTTTCTGATCGGTCGTGATTCCTTCTAATGCATAGGCTTCGCCTTTCATTTCGAGGACTAGCGGGTCAAGTTGATCCTCAGCTATCGTTTCAGCCCGTTCTTGGTTGCCGTTTTGCTCAGCCTCGAAGACATCCTGGGCGAGAGAGGTATACTGATCGTGTTTCGACTTGAGGTCCTCGAACTCCTCTTGCTCTTTATCGTTCAATTCCTGCGATTCCAGCCGTGTGGCCCACAGATCAAAATCCGAGCTCGCTGTTTCGAATTCGCCTTGGGCATCAACTTCGTCGGCAAGCCCACTCTGGACTGCGGCCTGTTCCTGTTCGATTGCAACTAACAGCTCTTTGGTCATATCTACTGTCTCGCCCGTCTCGCCCACTGACTGCGTGTCTTGTGCCACAGCCGAGACAGACCACAGTCCAATGGCCCCGGTCGCTATAACGAGTAACGCTGCAAGCACGAACGCTAGTATCAACTTCGGCTTGAGGTCGAACCGGTCAAGGGTGACTCTTTCAATCATTATTCTGATTTTTCTAGGTCGGCTGACTCATATCGTTTGACTTGCTCCCACGTGTCTCCGCTCGCTTCCAAAACAGCAAATGATCCGAGCACATCGCCACGTACGTTGAAGTTCTGAGGATTCGCTGCGCCAACGTAGTTGATCTCTTTGCCGGCCTCAAGTGCTTCTTTCCCTGCTGCGAACGTTGAGACCTTCTCGCCTGGTGGATTGCCAAGGTCGCTAAGATGGTTCGGCACAGCGTTGCGGTTAGCTTCACCTTCTTTGACGAACGCGAGCGCAATCAGGTTCATCGCGTCGTATGCCGGTGCCGAAAACGCTCCCGGTTCCCCGTCGTTGACACCACTGTACTGATCAACGAACACATCATTTGCAGGACCAGGTGCCGGTGACTGCCCAACCATTCCTTCTATCACGTCCGACCCCACCTCCTGGATGAAGTCCTCTGTGAGGACGTCGTTTCCAAGTAAGAGGTCAGCGTCTGTATTCGCATCCACGTGGTCAGAGATGAACTGGCTGGTCACTGATGCCCCCGCCGTCATCGAAATGACATCCGGATTCCACTCCTCAATCGCCTGGACTTCCTCTTGATACGAGTCGTCACCGGGCTGGAGTTCGGCTTCCGCTACAACTGTACCACCGAGGTAGCTGAAGAAATCACCGGATGCCTTTGAAAAGCTATAGGACCCCTGACTGTTCTTGTACGCAAGCGCCATTTTCCGAGCGTCACGCTGCTCGTATGCGTACTTTGCTTGGGCCCGTGCACCGATGGCATCGGACGGTACTGTCCGCCAGATGTACTCCCCACCGATATTATCAAGTTGCATAGTCCCGCTCATAGGCGATACAAGCGGCAACCGGGCTGTGATAGCCGGACGAATCAGACTCGGTGTCACGGCACTGGACGGCCCGACCATTGCTTTGACATTTTTGTCATCAAGCGTTCTGAATGTCTTAATCGCCGGTACTGGCTTCGTTTCTGAATCCCCTTCAACAATCTTGATAGTGCGCCCATCGATTGTTGCGCCGTTCACGCCCTCGTTACCCTCAAGAGCCGTTTTCACTCCGCGTCGGGAATTCGGCCCGATCCATCCAAGTGTTCCGCTGAACGGCGAGAGGTTGCCAACACGAATTTGGTCTGATTCACTGGCTGAACCGAGACAACCTGCTAGTCCAGTGATGGCTGCGAGTCCTGTCCCACCGAGATATTCTCTCCGACTGATCGCTCGGGATCCATTTATCTGATTATTTTTCGTCATAACTGAAAATCGTAGTAGGCGATTCCAACGTTCATAGGCTACTACCTAGGTCGTTTAGAGCACTCATATGTGGCTATATAAATCCGTTTACAAGATTATCGAAATCGAGAATAGCCACTGATTCGCCGGTCGCCATCAGATTGGGACTGGCAATCCGAATGACTGCACTGGGTTCGAACCCAGGCGTTATCGGTTTAGTTCATATCAATTCGACTTTATTTCTGCTCTGTTCGGCTCACCGTTCCGATTCGTCGGAACACCTTATCGGAAGGACGGGGCTTTCGCCTCAAACTTTCCGGAAGTTGGTCCTGCATTGGATCGGAGTCACATTCCTATGCTGCCGACCAGACTACTCTTTGGAGGTATCTTCAAGTAATTCAAAGACGCTGTACTGTTCACCGCTGTCAGTATAGACTACCTGCAGATCAACGAGTACGTCAATTTCTCCCTCCGGAACGATCCCTTCACGCTGGAGGCTCTGCAGAGCATCTTCGGTAACGGCCGCCGTCCGATCTTGGAGCTTCTGAATGCGTTCGCGGGCGGTATCCAGTTGCTCCTCTGGTGTGGCTTCCGGTTGGCTGACGTTTCGATACTCCCGTAGGTAGGTGTGTATCGACTGATGGGTAACAAAGTCGCTCGTGACGCCCTCTGTGTCGATGCCATTGCGGTCGAGACGGCGCTCAGCGCGTGTCCTAGTCCCTGCGCTCACGTCTTCGTCGGTCAACTGCTGGTAGAGCGTCGTGACGTCGGTGTCAATCGGGCTCAGGTCGCTGCCCTCAATGGCTGCTTCTAGTACCTGTTCATTGAAATAATCGGCAAGATTCCGGAGACTCATCCGCTGTTCGTCTTTTCCAAGCCACCGTCGCTCCAATTCTGTGCCAAGCCCGTCGAGACCGTACTTTTCGATGACACGGGCAACCTTGACCTGCGGCCGTCCTCCGTCGGCTCGGCCGACTGATGACTGCTCCATACTTCTTACTCATCCGTCGGTATGATCATACTGTCGACTGGCCAGTCCCGACTAGCAGCTAACGCGATTTCTGCAGATATATAGAATTTACACACATATATAAAATGTTATATATCCATAAGTCGGAAGTGATGTCTTGTCTGACTCCAATCTTGAACAAGGCTTTATGCGGTATAGAAATGTTATTTCCGCACTTCACACTTACAATATTACTCCCTCAGAAAATGATATTTCTTCCTCGTATATCTCGCGTTTAAGGCCCTTCTTAATCCAAAATTCTTCAGAACAGGCAGATATACCTGTCTCTGCCTATACTCATCAAATATACTACTATTGATCGATCATATTATATTTCTATCTTATATCGATCTAATCCGGGCATAGTCGTCGTCGAGTGCCTGCGCGTCTTCGGGCAGGAGCGCGACGAGTAGATAGTCCGGGAAGTCGCTGAAGTGATCGACGAGGTCAGCGATCCGTTCGGAGTCGATCGCTTCTAACGAGTCAAGCAGCACAAAAGGTACCTTCTCGTAGACATCGTAGACGAGATAACCAGCGAGGGCAAATACCAGGCCGGTTACTTCCCGTTCGGATTCGCTGAGGTGATCTATTGTGTCCTCGTAGGTTACACCAGAGGCTGTCGAACGGACGACGTGTAGCTCGAAGAATGTCTTGATTGCCTTCCGGCGGCCATCCCGGACCTCGCGCTGGACACGTTCAAGCCAAATTCGTTCGAGGTTATCGTAATTCAGTTTGTCGAGGACATCCGCCATATGGTCATTGAACGCCTCGATGGCGTCCTCCTCCAGAGTCTCAACGCGGGTCCGAAGATCCGTCAGTTCCTGAGATATTCGCTTGCGTTCGGCTTCCAGTTCCGACTGGTCGTCCAAGCGCGACTCGATGCCTTCGATCTCGTCATTGACGTCTTCAAAATCAGTCTCCAAGCGTCCGAGTTCGTATTCGAGTTCGTTCGCCTCTTGGTGGAGGTCAAGAATCTCCTCAAACTGTTCCGATTCGAGAGCCTCAACATCACTCTCTAGGTCCTGGATTGTCGTTTCCAGCTCCGAGCGGCGCGCTTTGAGTTGTTCGATGCGCTCCTCTCGCTGTTGCAGTTCGTCTTCAGTCTCCGAGAGTTGCCGCTGGTACTCGTGGCGGCGCGCACGCTGTCCTTCCAGTCCCTCCTTGTCGGCTTTCAGTTCGTCGAGCTCGTCGGTCATTTCCCGTTTGGTGTCGAGCTTTTCTTGTCGGAGAGTCCGGAGGTCTTCTATCGTTCCCTCGATCTGATCGCGGGGCACCTCGGAGCCACATGTCCAGCAGACGACGTCGTCGCTCAGGAGTTCGTCGGTCGTGTGACCATCATCGTCAGTCATCGCCTCATAGACGTCGGTTCGTTCGCCTTCGAGCATCTCCTCGTTGAACCGAACGGTGCTCTGCAGTGAGTTGATCTCGCTATCCAGCCGTCGGCGTCGCTCACGTAGTCTATCTATCTCTTCGTCGAGGTGGTCGATTGTTTCGTCAGGTGTCTCTGGGAGCGCGTCAAGTTCCTCGCGGAGAGTCGCACGGTCCTGCTTGAGCGATTCGATACTTTCCCGTTCGGTCTCTAACTCGTAGCGAACGTCTTCGAGATCGTTACGCGCCTCACGAAGTGCTTCGAGTTTCTCTTCGAGTTGCTTTTGTTCGCGACGCTGTGTCTGCACATCGGCATCCGCAGCGTCAATCTCGGCTTCCTTCTCAGAGAGTGCCGCCCGCGTCTCCTCGATTTCCGCTTCGAGACGCGCCTTTTCTGATTCCAGTTTGGGGAGTCTCTGTTTGCGCTGTTCAATCGCCTCTATCTCTTCGTCGATCTCGTCTTTCTCCGATTCGAGGCGGGTAATCTCCGATTTAATTTCTTCAGTATCAACTGGCCGCATAATGAGATCGCGCAGGTTCTCCCCGGTCGTGACTGCACGCCGGGCTTCGTTCGATTCTAGAAGAAAGGCAAACAAATCAGCGAGTTCAGGATCGTCGAGATACGGTTGCCCTTCGAATCGGACGCCCTCGTTTTGACGAATCAATCGTCGACGGTGTGTCGAACCATCTATTGTCAGTTTCGCTTCTGCTTCTTCGGCGTCGCCTTTCAACGCGACATCGTTACTACCGATCACGGCCATAATCGCTTGCAGGAACGATGTCCGATTGGTCGCGTTCCGACCAGCTAGAACATTTACTCCGGGATGTAGATCGACCGTTGTATCGTCGATTCCCCCGATATTCTGGGCAGAGATAGTTGCTTCTTCCTCAATACCTTTTTCATCAGACATATCCGTCCATCACGGCTACTAAGTTATTAATATTTTGTTTCATTCTGAGATTTGTAGGCGTGCGGTCGAGATATGTCGACTGCTGTGACAAGAATTACAAACATACTACTGTAATCTCATTTCTCAGACTGGTGATGGGTCGATACCCATCTGTTCTAGTTTAGTGGCGATCAAAGTTGAACTCACCTCGTTCAACCTGCTCGCGTAACCGATCTTTGTGTGTATTTGGATTTCGTGACGCCCACAGCAACAGCTCGTCCAAATCTGGCAGTTCGTAGCCCAACTCAACTATAAGATATGGCTGGATCAGATGAGCGTGGCGTTCAACGGCTAGCGAACAGCGACGACGAGGGAGCCGCGACGCCGACGAGTCAGCGTCTGCGGCGGTTTTGGCCTCACGCTGCCTGGCCTCAAGTGACCGCAACTCGTCCACAATCACACGGCTCATCATCAGCGAAATCGCCGCTATGATGATCAGCGCCTTGATGATGTAAGCGTCGGTCGTGTTGATCTCGTTCAATCCGAACCGCGACTTCAGTTCCTTGAACAGCAATTCGACCTCCCAGCGCGCCCGATATCGAACAGCTCTATTGGGCGCGCTGTAGTTCTCTCTCTCTCCAGATTCGTCAGGTACAGATGATACTCGTCGGTCTTCTCGTTACGCAGTCCATCCAGGCGAAACGTCCGGGTCGCGCTGGCGCCCGACCCTCGTTTGCGTTCGAATGAAAGCGTGATGCGGACATCAATCTCTTGTCGCTGCAGGTCGTCGAGGACGGCCTGCAGCGACTCTCCTTCCAGTGGAATGCTGTTGCCCCGCCACGTCCGCAGTTCTTCGACAATCTCAAAGTTCGCGTTGTCCTTGACGCGGGAGACGAACCAGCCGCCGTTCTGGTCGATGCGGTCGAAGAGTCAGAAATCGTAAAAGCCCAAATCAAGCAGTATAAGAGTGTCAGATACCCATTCTCCGGTGGATAGCTGACTCCGTCCGTGAGTTGTTCCGTCGGTGGTGCGGAACCGTGTTGGGAGGCCAGTTGAGAGTGACTCTGTGAGGTGAAGCTTCAGTTCAGATTCGCCCTCGCCAGTTGCTGCGTAGATATCAGCGGCGTCTTGATACAGCGAAACGATGGTCGCGTCGGCAATGAGGACGTCTCGAACGATTTCGAGACGTCCGTTCAAGTTGGTTCGTCCGGTATCGAGATTCTCGATAGCGTCATCGAGAATCTCTCGAAGGAGTGCAACGAACCCCGGTTCGAACCAATCGTGGAACGCTGCATAGGAGAGTTCGTCGCAGTCAGCCATCTCGACGTAGCGATCAAGAAACGCCTGCAAAGAGCGATCTGAGCCAGCAACGAAGCCAAACGTGAGTGTGTAAAACAGCGCAACGATGTCGAACTTCCGCTCACGTTCGACGAGATTCGTTGCGCGAACGCGCTCGCGCAACTCGTCAGAGGGAAACGCTCTTTGAATCCGCTCAACAATCACTGAATCCGGTGGAGAGTAGGTCACACTCCCCACCGATTCTCTCAGACAGGTAGTTGCGACGATATCTAATCACTTGACGGTACAGTATGAGCCGTTAAACTAGAACGAATGGGTCGATACCACACCTTCTGTTTAGGAATCGCACTCGTTCCAGTACCTCTCTGCCGTAGTGTTCACAATATATGAATATCTGGTGAGGCTGCCAACGTGCTATGGACCAGACGCTAGCCCTAGCTCAGGTGGGGTTCGTTCTCAGGGTCGCCCAGCAGGTCGCGCACGCCCTGGCGGATGGTTTCGTCGCTGGATAAGGTTGGCTCCCAGCCCAGCGCGGCCAGTTTTTCGATCGAGAGGCGCATCTTCGGTACGTCGCCTTCCCAGCCGCGGTCTCCGCCGGTGTACTCATAGTCTGGATCGATTCCCAACTCGTCGCTGACGATATCTGCAATCCGGGTGACCGATGTTGTTGTCCGCGTCCCCAGATTGTAGGTGTTCATTGCTTCGTCGACGTGTCCAACCACGTGGCACATTGCGTCGATGCAGTCGTCGATGTACATATAAGATTTCTCCTGGCGGCCGTCACCGAGGATGGTCAGCGTCTCGGGATCCTCTTGGAGTTTGTAGACGAAATCCGGGACGACGCCGGCGCCGTACCGGGGGCCGACGATATTGGCAAACCGGAAGTTCCAGACGGTGAACCCGCGCGTGTGTGCATACACAGATAGTAACCCCTCCTCGGCGAGTTTCGCCGCGCCGTACTCGCTGATCGGCTCTATGGGCGCGTAGTCCTCGGGTGTCGGCCGCGGCGCCTCGCCGTAGACCGTCGAAGATGACGTAAACAGGACGTTGTCGACGCCGACTTCTTCCATACGTTCCAGCAGGTTGTAGGTCATCGCTTCGTTGGACTCGAACTGTTCGCGCGGCCGCTCGGCATTGACGTACTTATCCGCAGCCAGGTGGAACACCGCGTCCAGGTCGCCCGTTACAACGTCGCTGACGACATCTCGATTGGTCAGGTCGCCTTCGACGAATTCCGCTCCCTTGGGGACGGACTCACGGATCCCATTCGACAGGTCGTCGACGACGATCACCTCGTTGTCCGCGACCAGACGCTCGGCCAGCGGCGCACCGATCAATCCAGCACCGCCCGTGATCAGAATACGGCTATCGCTGAGTTCCATACACATACTGCGTCGCAAATGAACATTAAATATCTGCCGATACTTATTGTGTACTGCCCGATAGCTATCCGTTGTCGGCTGATATCCGCTGCCCTTCGCGATCCTCACTTCCGTTCATATATTGTGAATACCTGCGGTAGTGTCTCCGGAGTTCGACGCTCATTCGATCCAAAACCGAGAAGAAGCGAACAGTATCATATCCCCTGGATTTTTCATCCAAGGAGCCGAACGATCTGAGACGACGGACTATGCGCAAGCGCAAGCAAATCAACCACAACGACAAGTACGTTGTGCTCTTCGAATTCGACGAATCGGACGAGTTGGCTGCAGTTGACGACGGGGACACGGAGGGAAGCGATGACTGAGCGCAGATGGGACCCGACACGCCAAGAATGGGTCATCACGGCGACGCACCGTCAGGAGCGGACGTTCAAGCCACCAGAGGACTACTGTCCGTTCTGCCCGACTGAAGCGGACGCAGAGTACCCGACAGCGATTCCCGAGTCGGACTACGATATGGCCGTCGTTGAGAACGGCTTCCCGTCGCTACAGCCAGACCCGCCCGAACCGGCCGTCGATGGCTCCAAGCTTCTGCCCACTGAGCCAGCCAACGGCCAGTGTGAAGTCGTCCTGTTCACACCGGAGCACGATGGTACTATGTCTCGCGAACCCGTTTCGCGGTTCATCAAGCTGGTCAAGCTCTGGCGAGATCGCTACGATACTCTTGGCGAGAAGGATGACCACGAGTACGTCTATATCTTCGAGAACCGCGGCGAAGATGTCGGTGTCACGTTACACCATCCACACGGCCAGATTTACGCATATCCGTTCGTCCCGCCGAAGGTCCGGACGGAGCTGCACTCAAGTCAGGAACACCTTGAGGAACACGGACGCTGCCTGTTCTGTGATCTACTCGACGAGGAACGTGAGGACAGCCGGCGGATCATCGCCGAAAACGACGCCTTCACTGCGGTCGTGCCGTACTTCGCGCGGTGGGCATATGAGGTCCACATCTACGCGAACGACCATCTCCCGTCGCTCGCGGCGTTTGATTCCGATCACGAGCGCGCCCTTGGATCGTTACTCAAGGATGTCTTGCTCGCCTACGATGGGCTGTTCGGCGAGGAGTTGCCGTACGTTATGGGTATGCACCAACAGCCCACAAACGGTATGGGCGAGGATTACGCCCATTTCCACGTGGAGTTTTACCCGCCCAATCGCACCGAAGACAAACTCAAACACCTCGCTGGAAGCGAACTCGGAGCTGGCACCTATATCAACAACAAGCTCGCCGAGGAGTCGGCCGCCGAACTCCGCGAGAGTCTCGACGCCGCGCGAGAGTGAGAGCAGCAGCGGCCTGCTGTCCAGACGGCGGGCCACCGCATACCAGCCATTTTCACTTTCTCATCGCAGTCGCCACCCGATTGTTTTACAATCGTGGGCGTCGATAGTCCGGGTAGGCGATCGTACAATGAGAGACGCATACAGCTATCGCGTGCATTCGCCGGGTCGCGTGAACCTGATCGGGGAACACACCGATTACACGGGCGGCTACGTTCTTCCAATGGCGACAGACCTTCATACGCAACTGGAGGCGACGCCAGACGACAACGTCACCGTATACTCGGCGGCGTTCGATGAGCAACAGACATTTTCGACGACTAATCGCGAGCGTAACGACGCTTGGACCGACTACGTCAAGGGCTGCTATGCAGTCCTCGAAGCGGAAGGATATCGACCCGGTGGTTTTCGGGGAGAACTGTCTGGCGATCTGCCGCTAGGCTCCGGTCTGAGTTCCTCGGCGAGTCTCGAACTCGCGGTTATGGCCTTTCTGAATGAGGCATATGACCTGGGGCTGTCTCGCGAGCGACTGGCTGAACTGAGTCAGCGCGTCGAGAACGATTTTGTCGGTGTCTCCTGTGGTATTATGGACCAGTTCGCCGTCGCGCTGGGCGAGGCGAATCAAACCCTCCATCTCAACACTGGCACGCTGGAGTACGAGACGGTCCCATTCCCAGAGGACGTGCAAGTCGCCGTCTTCCATACCGGCGTCGAGCGTGAACTGGTTGATTCGGCGTATAACCAGCGCCGAGAAACCGTCGAGGCAGCGATGGAGACGCTAGGCGTCGACACTTCAGTCGAACTCGAAGCCGACGATTTCGACGGACTCACGCCACGCCAGCGCCAGCGATTAGGCTACGTCGTTCGGGAGAACGACCGCGTCAGGCGCGCCGTCACAGCACTACAACGGGGAGATGTCGAGGCCTTCGGGGACGTGCTCGTGAAGGCTCACCACGATATCGCTGAGAACTACGAGGCCAGCTGTCCAGAACTCGATCACGTCGTCGAGACCGCAGTTAAGCAGGGTGCCTACGGTGCACGGCTGACTGGCGCTGGCTGGGGCGGCGCGGCGATCGCCCTCGTTGACGCGTCCGAGGCCGAGACGTTCGCGCAGTCGCTGCGGGAGGAGTATGAACAGCGCTTCCCCGAGCACGATCCGGCTGTCCACCTGATCGCGCCTTCCGATGGCGTCTCTGTCGACACACGGTGACGGTCTCTGCTTTCTTCGCTGTTTTCTCGTCGTACGGACCGATGATCACTTCTTTGTCACGGTGACGTCCTCAAGCGTGCCTTCGAGGACGCCCACGTCGTATGCTTCGACGTGCTCGTCACCGATGAGCCAGGTGTCGGCCGGTGCATCGACTGACACGGGAGTGTTCGTGAAGTTCGTCACCCAGACGTACCCGTCCCGCTCGGCCACTCGAATACCGTCAGGGAGCGGTACGTGAGTCGCGACGCCGGCCCGATCGAGAAGGTCGCTGACGAGCGCATTGGCCAGTTCCCGGCCGGGCCAGATGCCACAGTACGTGACGTCCCCCTGGTCGCGCTCAGCTTCGATGATGGCCGGTTGTCCGTCGCCTGGACCGCTCCGGTGTCGTCCTCGGACCGTCGCGTCAAAAGGATCGAGCCACTCGGCCCAGATCCGGTAGTCGTACTTGTCGCCGTCGTAACTGACCCTCGTCGGCACCTGCTCCGGAAGGCTTTCGTGCTGAGCGACGGTCGCGCCGACAAGATCAGTGAGCGGACCTGGTTGAAGCGCATCCGGCAACTTGTTGTACGGATCCTTCTCACCGCTCCGGGCACCGATGAAGAGTTGCCCACCGCTGTCCACGTACTCTTCTAGTCGGGTTGCCAATGCATTGTCGAGGAGATACAGCGTCGGCGCGACGACAGCCGCGTATTGACTGAGGTCACGCTCCGGCGGCACGACGTCAACTTGCACCCCGTGGCGGCGCAGCGCCCGGTAGTAGGTGCCGGCGTGCGTCCAGTAGTCGAAGTCCGGCGCGTGTGACTGGATATTCGTGGCCCAGAGACTCTCATAGCTGTGAAGTAGTGCGACTGGAGCGTCGACCGGACCGAGATCGAACAGTTCTTCCGCAGCCGTACTTGCTTCTTTGTAGCCGCGATCGGGCGAGCCGTCCTGCTTGCGCAAGCCCGCGTGATACTGCTCCTGACCCTGCCGACAGCGCCGCCATCGGAAGTAAAGGACGGCGTCGCCGCCGTGGGCGACCGCGTGATGTGCCCACAGCCGAATCGCGCCGTCGGCGGGCTGGGGGGCATATGGTGGCCAGTTGACGTCGCCCGGCTGCTGTTCCATTACCCAGAACGGCTGCTCCAGCGCGCCCCGATAGATGTCGTGATTGAGTCCGACTTGATCTGGGTCACCCGCCCGCAACTCCTCAATCGTTGCCTCGGCTTCGCGACGATCCTGGACGAACCCTGTCGGATAGGAATCCCAGGAGACCAGGTCTAGAGCCTCGGCTACGTCGTAGGCGTCGAGCGTCGAGAAGTGCCCCATAAAGTTGTGAGTCACTAGCCAGTCTTCGTTTACATCGCGGAGGATCGCCGTCTGTAAGCGATTGTACTCGACGACACTGTCGCTGGCGAACCGGTAGTACGCCAGCAGGCGCGAAGGGTGGTGTTCAGCCGGCGTTGGGCCCGGCGGCTCGACTGCCTCGAAGTCGGGGTACTGCTGACTCCAGAAGGTTGTCCCCCAGGCTTCGTTGAGCGCGTCGATATCGTCGTGGCGGTCGGCAAGCCACTCGCTGAACGCATTCGAACAGTCTTCGCAGTAACACCGGACGGTCTCGTGGCAGCCGTATTCGTTGTCAGTCTGCCAGCCGGCGACGTGTGGGTTATCGGCATAGTGTTGTGCCATCCGGGTAACGATCCGATCAGTCTCCTCGCGGTAGGCCGGCGAGTTGAAACAGTAGTGGCGGCGACTGCCGAACTGTCGGACGGTTCCGTCGGGGTCTTCCTGTAGGATTTCGGGGCGCTCGTCGACGAGCCACTTCGGTGGTGTCGCAGTCGGGGTGCAGAGTATGACTTCCATTCCGTGGTCGCCGATCAACTCGATCGCTTCATCAAGCCACTCGAAGTCAAATTGGCCGCGCTCGGGTTCGATCCGCCCCCAAGAGAACTCTGCCATACGGACGTACTCTATCCCTGCCTCAGCCATCTGTTCGACGTCTTGCTCCCAGCGCTGACGCGGCCAATGCTCGGGGAAATAACAGACACCAACTGTCATATTTTGACCGACTCGGGCTAGCGATTAAAGCGTTTTGTCGACGTCGACCGACTCGGGGTCACCTACAGTTGTATCCACTATTCAATTTCGTCACACAAGACCACGTGGCACCGACTACGGATATGCAAGGAGAAAGCCTCGTGCTTCAGGACGGGGAGAAAGTCAAGGGCTTTTCGCAGCCGGACGGAAGTGTCCTCTCTTCCGATAAGATGGCGGAAATCGATTTTCTTTGCCTGAAAAGTCTATTTCTGCGATAGATGTCAGTTCCCCTTCATACCGCCGCTAGCGAGTCCTTCGACAACCCACCGCTGGGCGACCGCGAACAGCAGGATGACGGGCGCCATAGTGATCACCGCGGCGGCGATCAGCAGGTTCCACGCGACGGTGTTCTGGGCCTGGAATAGCTGCAGGCCGAACGGCAGTGTCCGGGTCCCCGCTGTCTGTGAAAGGATGGATACCAGCAGGTAGTCGTTCCAAGAGAGGATGAACGTGTAGAAGCCAGCGACGGCGATGCCCGGCATTGCGAGTGGGACGATGACTCGCCGCAGGACGCTCAGGTGTGAACAGCCATCCATTTTCGCTGCTTCATCCAGCGATTCGGGGATGTCGTCGATGTATCCCTTCAGCAGCCACGTACCCAGCGGGATCCCGATCACGGAGTGGGCGATGACGATCCCGAGCAGCGAGTCGACGAGGTTCAGCGAGAACATCAGGAGGTAGAACGGGATCAGGATGAGGACGATTGGGAGCATCTGCGTTGAGAGGAACGCGTACAGCAGGCCTCCGCGTCCCGGGTAGTCGAATCGGCTCATTGAGTATCCTGCTAGGATCCCGACAGACAGCACCAGCAGTGTCGTCGATGTGGCGACGATCAACGAGTTGTAGAAGTACGTCCGGAAGTCTCCCCGTGAGAGGACAGTCTCATAGTTCGCAAGGGTGAGATCCCTCAGCGACGGGATCAGCTCTGGGGAGAACAAAAATTCCTGGCTGGTGAACGACACTATCACCATATAGATGACCGGCAACAGCAGGAACGCGAAGTATAGTCCGAGCACGAGGTATACGCCTATCGCACGGCGGGGGGACATATCTTCGTCTAACCACGCGTCGATCCGTTGCGTGAGGTTGCGCTCGTCGGAGTCCGTGCTGGTTGCCATATCAATCGACCTCCTCCAGTTTGACGTAGATGATCGTGAACGTGAGCATAAGGATTAACATCACGACACCGATACTGGCGCCGTACCCGAGTGCATACTGCTCGAAGGCCTGCTTGTAGACGTAGGTGGCCAGCACCTCGGTGTTCCCCAGCGGTCCGCCGCCGGTCGAGAGGTAGACGATATCGAAGTTTTTGAACGTGAACGTGACGTGCAGTACGATCATAATCATCGACACGTAAGAGATCTGGGGCAACGTGACATACCGGAACCGCTCGAGCGGTCCGGCCCCGTCTAGCCGTGCCGCCTCGTACTGTTCTTTCGGGATAGAGTTCATCGCGGCCAGCAGCGAAATCGCGTAGAACGGGACGTTTCTCCAGACGTGCATAAGCACAATTAGCGGAAACGCCACGCCCGGTTCGCCGAACCAATAGGTCGTCCGCATCCCGAAGCTGTCGAGGATGATGTTGACCGGACCGAATCCGTTCTGGACCATAAACCGGAAGATGATAACCATCACGATAATCGGCATCACCCAGGTCACCATTGAGAGACTCCGGAAGATCCCAGCACCAGGGACCTTTTCTTTTAGTGCCAGCGCCAATCCGAGACCGAGGAGGTACTGAAAGGAGACGGCCAGCGCGGTCAACAGGACCGTATGCCACAGCGCGGCCTTGAATATCGGATCGGCCGCGAGCGCGCGGAAGTGCTGCAAGCCAACGAACTCCATCTGTTCTGGGTTTAACAACGATACCTCGAAAAACGCCAGGTAGAGCCCACGGAGCGTGGGATATCCGATAACGACTGCAAGGAGTATCGCCGCCGGGATCACGAACGCGTAGCCGATCCACGTGTCCGTGAGAAACGACGCGAACTCCTCTTTGTATCGGCTAAATTGCGATTCTGTCTGCGTTGCCATATGAGATGGTTATATTTCGCTTTCGAGGTCCCGCAGTGCTTCGTGGAACTGTTCGCCAGCGTTGTACGGGTCACTCTCTCCGTAGGCGACTTCCTGCATATAGGTGTAGAACTCCTCACGGACTGGTCCCCAGGTCACCTTCGCCAGCGCCCGCCCGGTCTTGAAGATCTCGGTCAGTGGCTGCCAGTTCTCGTTGTCGATCGTCGACTCGACATCCTCGTGAACTGGCGTCATCGCTTTACCCGATGCTTCGGGGTCCTGCGCCATACCCTCGCTGATCGTCTCTGGATGCGTGTACGCCTCGACTGCTGTCTTCCCTTTCTCGATCTGGCCGGAGTGGGTGTTGACCATAACCGGCTTGACCTCAAGGAATGTCCCCCTTGAGGCTCCGTCGGCGTGTGGCGGATGCGCGATTTGCGTCTGGTTGTTCAGAATATCTTTGGCGGAATCGGTGCTCTGGATGTTCTCGCCGGAAGTCCAGTTTCGCATCCAGGTACCACTCTCGATGAACGCGTAGTTGCCGTTGATGTATCCGGGGTCGTTTGTCTGCCAGCCCGTTCCCAGATCGTCAGGACTGCCGACCGGATTGTCTCCCGCGTAGATCTGGTAGTACCAGTTGTCGAAGACTTGTCCCAGCGCGTCGGCTTCGATGTTGAGCTGCCAGCTGTCCCCGTCCGGCACGTACAGCTGATCGGTATGCTGGTAGATGTGAGTCATCCACTCTTGGAAGGCCCGGACGCTACCGTCTTTCGTGCAGTTGTGGAATCCGACCAAGTCGTCATATTCGTCGTTGACCATCCTGCCTATTTCGTGGAACGCCTCGGCCGACTCCGGCACATCCTGGCCGAGTTCGTCAAGTATGTCCTGCCGGATGAACAACGCTCTCGCGTTGCCTTCGTAGGGGAGTGCGTACAGCGTGTCCTTGTAGGTCATCGCCTCGACAGTGCTGTCGATGTAGCCGTCATAGTGATCGAGTGAATCGGCCAGATCGTCGAGCGGTTCAACGTGCCCCGCGGCGATGTACTCTGCGAGGTGACTCAGCGTTCCCTCGATTGCGTCGGGGTCACCGGTGCTCGCGCCCGTGAGGAACTTCTGTCGAAGATCCTCGTACGAATAGCGGCTGATTTGGATTTCTTCGTCAGCCCTCTCCTCGTACATTGACTCGAACTTGTTTCGCCAAACCGGCTCTGCCCCGTCCGTGTTCGGGAACCCGTACTCCCACATTAGCGCCTGTTCATTGCCGTTACCGCCACCGAGTGCGTTACAGCCTGCGAGGCTGGCCGCCGCACCGACGCCGAGTCCCTTCAGCATCGAGCGTCGACTCCAGCCACTGGAACCTGACTCGTTCATGATTTAATGCCCATTGGTGGCTTGTGACGGACATTATTTATACCTTTCCCAGACTTTCTAGGTGGTGTGGCGAAAACCATTGTCAATTTTCACTCCACACCCGTTTCCATATTGTCGGGATTCTGGAGGCCGGGTAGCGATTCGATGACCTCGTCGTCCGGACGGGAGCGGTTTCGAAGCGCCTCGCCGGTCTGTCCATCGAACACGTGGATACGGTCTTGCGGGAACTTGATCGTCAGGGTCCGCCCCGCCTCGATGACCATATCGCCTTCGAGCGTTGCCGTGTACTGGCGATCGTCGATTCCGAGGTAGACGTAGGTGACCTCCCCGAGTGGCTCTGTGACTTCGACTGTCGTCGTCACGGCGTTGTCCTCGTCAGCAGTCGCGAGTTTGATGTCTTCCGGTCGGATGCCAAGAGTGAACCGTTCTCCGTGACCTTTGATGTCCGCATAGACGTCCTCGTCAAGGTCGTACCTGAAGCCCCCGTGGACAAGTGCGGGATCATCACCTGTCGTGTCCAGTTTGACATCGAAGAAATTCATACTCGGCGAGCCAATGAAGCCAGCGACGAACTCGTTCTCAGGCTCGTGATAGCATTCTAGAGGAGTCCCAAACTGCTGGAGCTCCCCATCGTTGAGCACGGCAATCCGATCGGACATCGTCATCGCTTCGGTCTGGTCGTGAGTTACGTACAGCGTTGTCACGCCCAGATCCTGCTGGAGCGCTTGAAGCTCAGTACGCATCTGCGTGCGTAGTTTTGCGTCAAGATTAGAGAGCGGCTCGTCCATCAGGAACACCTCGGGCTCGCGGACGATTGCCCGTCCAAGCGCAACTCGTTGCTGTTGGCCGCCGGAGAGTTCGTCCGGTTTCTTTTCGAGCAGCTCCGAGATCCCTAGCATCTCCGCTGTTTCCTGAACTCGGGACTTAATCTCGTCCTTCGGGAGTTCGGTTGCCATCTTCAGTCCGAATTCCATATTCTCCCGGGAGGTCATATGTGGGTACAGCGCATAGCTCTGGAACACCATCGCCATATCCCTCTGTTTCGGTTTCTGGTCGGTCACGACTGTTCCGTCGAGGACAATATCACCATCGGTTGGCGATTCCAATCCTGCGACGCAACGGAGGGTCGTCGACTTCCCACATCCTGATGGCCCGACGAGCACGATCAACTCTCCATCCTCGATCTCAATATCGAGGTCGTCCACAGCCACGATATCACCGCCGTCATCGTGGAAAATTTTCGTGAGGTCTCTGATTTCAAGCTCTCCCATGCATGGGTACTCTTGATACACCTACTTATACCTTTATTATCTTATTTTTACATCATCTGGCGTGACTGGTAGGTAGATATTTATGTTATGGCCATACAGATGCGTGTATGTTCGCGACAGGCGATACCGAACTAGCCACGACGCCGCCGATGGGCTGGAACTCTTGGAATGCGTTCAGCTGTGACGTGACTGAAGCGGAGATTCGCAACGCGGCGGATCTACTTGTTGAGACCGGACTCCGGGACGCCGGCTACGAGTATCTTGTAGTGGACGACTGCTGGATGGCAGAGGAACTGGATGACGAGGGTCGACTCAGACCCCATCCAGAAGCCTTCTCAAGCGGCATCGAACCGCTGGCTGAGTATGTCCACGACCGGGGACTCAAGTTCGGCATCTACTCCTCGGCAGGCACGCGAACTTGTCAGGACTACCCAGCAAGTCTCGGGCGCGAGCGACTCCATGCCCGACAGTTCGCCGACTGGGGAGTTGACTACCTGAAGTACGACAACTGCGGCAACCACGAGAGTAACGACGCGATCGCGCGCTACAGTGCGATGGGGAAGGCACTCGCGGGAGTTGATCGCGACATCGTCTACAGCATTTGCGAGTGGGGACGGAATGAGCCGTGGCGCTGGGGCCGCAACGCTGGCGGCCACCTCTGGCGGGCAACTCACGACATCGTTGCCAAGTGGACGACTGACGAGCAGGAGTTCGGACTCGGCGTCGTCGACATCATCGATCAGATGGACGAGCGCGGGATGGCTCCTTACCACGGTCCCGGCGGCTGGAACGATCCCGATATGCTCCAGATCGGCAATGGCCCAGATTCAGGTCAGTCGCAGCTCGAAGACGTGGACATCGACCGCGCGTTGACGCCCGCCGAGGAACGGACTCACTTTAGCTTCTGGTGTCTCTTTGGCGCACCACTTATGGCTGGCAATGACCTTGCGGAAATGGACAGCCGGACGCGCGAACTGCTGACCAATGAGGATGCTATCGCGATTGACCAGGATCCGCTGGGAGTTCAAGGCACTCGCGACGGCCAACTTGGCGAAACGGAAGTCTGGAGCAAGCGACTGGCCGGAGAGGAGTGTGCAGTGATCCTGTTCAACCGCGGCGAGTCGACGACCGATATTGAGACGACTGTTGAGGCGGTCGATATGCCGATCAACGCCACCACCTACACCGTACGAGATGTCTGGAACGATGAGGTCTGGGAAACCAATGGGCAATTACACGCGACGGTTGAGCCTCACGACGTTGCAATGTTCCGAGTGCTGCCCGAGTAAGCTAACCCACGGCTAAACAGTAGTTGCTGATTCGACTGCGGGAACTGCTGAAGAGGAGTTACGTCTTCGGCTTTGTTCAGGATCAGCGTCACCGTCTGGGGAGAGCGATTGCTGATTGCCGGCAAAGAACCTTCGACGAGGGCTGTTCTGGCAGTCTCGCCAGTAGCTCGCGGCGTACTGACTCGGGCGAACGGCCCGAGTCAACCGCCAGGTGCAACCCTACCCGTCCGGGATGGGACCCAGAAAGTGCCGGAACAGGGCGGTCGGGAGAACGCTAGTCCTCCCGACCGCCCGATCTGGCGTGAGGAGCAGGTTCGTCAACACCCATAGATTGTACAGCGCCACAGCAAACAGAAAGTAGAACAACCGCACAGAGAACGTCGGTGACGATGTTTTTGGGAGAAATTCTGTGACTTTTCGGTAAGACGTTTCGATGCCCCAACGCCGGCGATAGGCTTTTGCTAGCGGTTGAGCGAGGTCACGCGTGACCTCGCGGTTGGTGACCAGGCAGAACTGATCGTCTTCACGGGAACGATGTGGGACGACGACGAGCCGGACTGTCGTCCGGCCCGTCGGTGGGTTTGATCGTGCCATCTCGTAGCCTGCGACGAACGTGTCTTCGTCGTGGTCGGCGATAAATCGCTGTACCTTCCGTGTCTGTGGCGCACGCATCACGAATTCAACGTCCAACTCCTCCAGCGTCAACGCGAGGTGGACGCGGTAGAAGCCACGATCAAGATAGACACGATTGATCTCGACGTAGTCCCGGGCCTGAGAGACGAGTTGGCAGATTGCCTCCGCCAACTCGTCGGTTTCCTCACCGTCCAGTGCGACCCACCCAAGCGTCAATCGGACGCTCGGATCGACGATACAGACGGTGGCGAAGTTGTAGGCGGAGTCAGTTCCTCGGTCGGAATCAGTCCGGGAGACGTGCGGTGTGTCGCTGTCGCCGTAGTACAGCCAGTCGTGAACGTCGATCGCGACATCGACTGGCTGTGTGAACAGCCGGTTGCGGGCTGCTTCGGCGAGGACAGCATCGCGGACGCGGTCGAACTGGCCGTCGACCGCGTCCGCCTCCAGTCCACGAAGGTGGTACAACAGTGCTCTCGCCAGCGGATTTCGTGACTCGGCTCCAACGTCAACCTCGTCACCACGAGCAAGTTGGTAGGCTTTCGCGCCAGCGTTGGCAAACTCGTTGTCGAAGGCAATCCGAGCGAGGACTTTCAACGAGTCCTCGCTCGGATACGTGCCGTTATCTGCAATACCGAAATCAAGCTCCGGAAACAGCAGTGACGACGCTGCTCGACTCACCTGTTTCGCCTCAACTGTCTCGACCATATCGAGACAACGACCGCGACGACAATCGGCTCTCTCCTACTTCAGCAACTACTGTGAAGAGGTGGGTTTCCGCACTGTACCGTTATGACATCCTCCGCGCGGTGAACGGCGCGGGGAGTTGACGGGAAGGCCAGGGGACTCTCTCGCTGTCAAAGGCAGCTGCTCGATCTGCTTATCGGGACCACTATAAATTAAACAAGATTTATTATCCTTCGATCGCGAGTGCTTCGTATGCCGACAATCACGTTCATTGGAGCCGGAAGTATGGTGTTTGCCACAAATTTGATCGGAGATATTCTCTCTTACGAGGCCTTGTCCGATAGCGAGATCAGGCTGATGGACATCGATGAACACCGGCTCGAACAGTCTCGCATAGTCGCGGATGCGATGGTCGAAAATGAGGGGCTTGGCGCTACCGTTGAGGCGACGACCGACCGGCGTGACGCACTTGACGGAGCAGATTACGTCCTCAATATGATTAATGTTGGCGGGACGGAGCCGTTTGAGAATGAGATCCGCATCCCCGAAAGATATGGGATCGAGCAGGCTATCGGCGACACGACTGGGCCGGGCGGAGTGTTCCGAGGATTGCGGACGATCCCGACGATGCTCGATATCGCCCGCGATATGGAAGACGTCTGTCCCGACGCCCTCCTGTTGAACTATACGAATCCGATGGCAATTGTCTGCAAGGCTGTCGTTGAGGCGACCGACATCGAAGTCGTCGGTCTGTGTCACTCTGTTCCACATACAGCCGAAGCGATCGCCGAGTACGTCGACGTGCCCGAGGATGAACTCGACTACTGGGTCGCAGGCATCAATCATATGGCATTTTTCCTCGAAGCGAAGCACGACGGCGAGTCCGTCTATCCCGACCTCCGAGGTGCCTACTACGACGAAGAGACCTATCGCAAGGACACAGTCCGCTTCGAGATGCTGCGTCACTTTGGGCTGTTCCCAACTGAGTCCAGTCATCATATGAGCGAGTATGTCCCGTACTTCCGCACCGACGAGGATACTATCGAGGAGATGACCGGAACCGACTACGCCGAGCGGATGCCGACAGCGACGTATCTTGAGGGCTGGACAGAGCGGTCTGAGGATCGTGATAGCCCTGAACTCGACGTTGACCTCGAAGACGTCGGCGTCGAACGGTCCGAAGAGTATGCGGCGCGGCTCATTCACTCCCTTGAGACTGACACGCCGCGGCGGTTCAACCTCAATGTTCCCAATCACGAGGACTCGATCACGAACTTGCCAAGCGACGCGTGTGTCGAGGTTCCCGTGTTCGCTGATGGGGCGGGGATCCACCCGTGCTCAGTCGGCGAGCTACCACCTGAGATCGCAGCGCTCAATCAGCAGCACACGGCCGTCTACGAACTCGCCGTCGAGGGTGCGCTGGAGGGTGACCGTTCGAAGATCCACAAAGCTGTCAAGCTTGATCCTCTTTCGTCGGCGGCCTGCACGCTTGAGGAACTCCACGAGATGACTGAGGAGTTGATTGATGCAAACGAGGCATATCTCCCGCCGCTTGAGTTCCCCGAAGACGAACAGGTCGCGATGCCCACCGCAGCTGACGACTGATCGTGCGGGTGAGCCGATTCGTTCCGGTCGTGCGGCTAGCAGGCGACAAGAACCCACGTTCACAAAATATGAACGAATGCCAGCCATATGGGTGTTCGTCGCCTTGAGAAGAAGGTGTTCCTCGGAGACGGTATCAATTACCCGTTCGTCCGTTCATACTTTGTGAACAATTATGGACTCGGAACCACACAGGGGTGGTATGGACACCCCGAACATCCCGGAGGCGTCGACCTTCGACCAGCAGACTGCGAAGACGACAGTGACGACGTTCCGGATTGTTGAGGCACTCAAACGACAGCCGTGGACCCGTGTGAGTGACCTCGCCGATGACCTCGACTTGGCGAAAGGGACTGTTCACAAGCACCTTTCGACGCTCCAGAAAGTGAACTACGTTGTCCAAGAAGGCGAGCAGTATCGGCTAAGTCTTCGATTTATGGGGCTTGGAACGACTGCCCGATCGAATCTGGAAATTTATCAGGTTGCATATCGCTCGGTTGAGAAACTCGCCGAAGCGACGGGGGAAGTCGCGAGTATTATGATCGCAGAAAACGGGTATGGCGTATACGTCCTTAGGGTGAGTGCCGAGGGGCGCCCCGACATCGATATCCGGGAGGGTGATAGTGTTCCGCTAACGGCAACTGCTGGCGGCAAGGCTATCCTCGCAAATATGTCCACAGAGGAACGTGACCACATTATCGATCGCAATGGGTTGCCCGAATTGACAGAGGACACAATCACCGATCCGGCAGAACTCCGCGATGAACTCCGGCGCGTTCGAAACAGACGCCGGGCGATCGACCGGGGTGAATACCGCCCTGATCAGCGGTGTGTCGCTGCACCGATCACGAATCTAGAGGGTAATCCATTGGGTGCTGTCATTGTGTCAGGCCCATCAGATCGAATGAACGAGAAGGTCATCACCGCCGACTTCACAAGTCTCGTCGGGAGCACCGCTGATTCGATCCAGAGTCATCTGTACCAATAGGGGATCACATACAAGTCGGTGTGCGTCCATATGGCCGGTATGAACACCGACGGAACGCCGCCGAACATCGTGGTGGTCCTGACGGACCAGCAGCGATGGGATACGCTTGGGGCTTACGAAAATCCGATGGGGCTGACGCCGACGCTTGATGACCTCGCACGTGAGGGAACTCTTGTTGAGCAGGCAATCTCCCCACAACCACTGTGTGGCCCCTTCCGAGCGGCTCTACAGACGGGCAAGTATGCCACGGAAACAGGTGTCTGGCAGAGTGCAATCCCCCTTGAAGAAGACGAACAAACGCTCGCCCACCGATTTTCGGCTGCCGGGTACGACGTCGGATACGTCGGGAATTGGCACCTCGCGAGCACGTTTGACGATCCCGTACCGCCAGCCCAGCGTGGCGGGTACGAGGACTTCTGGATTGCGGCCGATGTCCCTGAATTCACCACCCAGCCATATAAGGGTCGTTTGTTCGACGCCGACGGGGATCCGGTAACATTCGACGATTATCGCGTCGATGCGTTCACCGACTTCGCTATCGAAGGGATCGAAACGCTGAGCGAGCCGTTCTTTCTCGTGATCGGGTACGTCGAACCGCACGACCAGAACGATCGGTGGACATTCGTCGCCCCGGACGAATACGCTGACCGCCACGCGAAGCGTCCGTACGTTCCTGACGACCTTGTGGATCGTCCCGGCGAGTGGCATCAGGAACTTCCAGATTATTATGGCATCGTTGAGCGGATCGACGAGCAGGTTGCGGAGTTATTGGCTGCGCTCTCCGATCACGGCATCCGAGATCGGACGCTGCTGGCATACACATCGGACCACGGCTGTCACTTCAGAACACGGCCCGGCGAACACAAGCGGACTCCGCACGAATCCGGAGTTCGGGTCCCGTTCATTCTCGCCGGGCCGGGATTCGACAACGGTCGCAATATCCAGAGCGTCCGCAGCCTGCTTGATCTCCCGCCGACAGTGCTCGACGCCGCTGGACTAGACATTCCTGACTCGATGCGCGGCGAGAGCCTCCTCCCAGTCGTGCGCGGCGACGTCCCTGACGACGACGGCGAGGCATTCATCCAGGTCAGCGAGTCTCAGGTCGGCCGTGCGCTTCGGACCGACCGCTGGAAGTACGCCGTTGCGGCACCTACAATAACCGGCTGGCGTGGCGGAAACGCTGAACAGTCGAGTGAGATCTATGTTGAACGCTATCTGTACGACCTCTGGACTGATCCGGGCGAGACGGTCAACCTCGCTGGTCGGCCGGAGTACCGGGATGTCGCTAATGACCTCCGCGAACGGTTGCTCGAATACATTGCTGATGTCGAAGGAGAGAAACCATCGATCAAGCAATTCGATCGTGGCTTCCCCTGATTGTATCACTTTTCGAAGTATTGTTACCGCTGTCTCATCGACCGTAATCGACTTGTCCCAGGGGGAGCATATATGATGATAATGTGCGCTGTATCTATAACCCAAACTGACAATCCTCAATGGGGACGCTGTGTGCAATTGACGAACGGTACTGTGCGGGCTGAGATCAGCACAGAAATTGGCCCGCGGGTACTCCACTTTGGCTTTGAAGACGGAGCTAACGAATTTCGAACGTACCCTGAAGAACGCGATGAGCTTCCGCAATATGGTGGTCACCGCCTCTGGCACGCTCCCGAAGCACATTCTCGTACGCACGTGCCCGATGACTTGCCCGTCGAGTACGAGATTCAGGACGGGATCGTGCGCGCAACCCGAGAGATGGATCCCGGATCGCCCCTACGTCGCGAGATTGAGGTTCAGATGTCGCCGTCGCAACCGTCGATAACCGTCACGCACCGCATTCACAATGAGGGCAACTGGCCGGTCAAATTCGCTCCGTGGGGGCTTACCGTGCTCAAGGCTGGCGGTACTGCGGTGTTGCCATTTCGCCGGCAAGCACCGGAGGACTCCTTGCAGCCCGACCGGTCCATCCAATTCTGGCCGTACACTCATCCTGACGACGACCGCCTCCACTTTAATCAAGAGGCTATTACAGTCCAGCAGAACGACGACGTTGATCGACCACTGAAGATTGGCACTACTGTGAGTGCTGAGTGGGTGGCATACGTTCGGGATAATCGCGCGTTCCGCAAGGAGATCACGATCGACCCGGACGGGTTGTATCCTGATGGTGGGAGTGCCGTTGAAGTCTATACACGATCTGGGTTTCTCGAACTCGAAACACTCGGGACGCTCGAAACTATCGATCCAGACACGTGCGCGGCCCATACCGAAGTGTGGACGCTTCTGGATAACGTTTCCAGCATTGACGCCCTCCTTGACGGTGCCACCTGACACCTCTCTCCCCGGCCGAACGCATTTACGAATGTATGTTTGTAATGGTCCCCTTCGTTCGCATATTATATGTAGTGGCAAGTTACAATATATCACAAATATGTAATTATGTACTGGGGTTCCTGTATTGTTGTCGTCTCGATTCTGTATAATAGGATTACTCATTGAGGAGGGAGTGGTGCAGAAGTCTTTATACGCCCTGAGCTGCCCGATCTCAATTTGTGAGTGAGATAAGAATTTCGCTCTGATATGAGCCATTATTGCCCTCCGAACGTCGGTTCGGTTAATACGATCCCGGTGATCGAAATCATCCGATTTAGAGCTTGAGAGCTATTTTTCGCCACCGCGTATAACCGAAATTTGGGATGTGCTTGGTCTAGATCCGGACAATCTGCCTGACTTCACCACCCTCTACAAATCGTTTAATTCAAATATTAGGTCCGCTGTCACCCGGTTGTTTTACTACCGTGGGCTTCGACTGCCCCGAGTGAACGATCGTACAATGAGCGACGAACATACCTATCGCGTGCATTCGCCAGGCCGCGTGAATCTAATCGGCGAGCATACTGATTACACGCACGGCTACGTCCTCCCGATGGCGACGGCACACGCAACTGGAGGCGACGCCAGACGACGATGTGACCGTATACTCAGCAGCGTTCGATGAGCAACGGACGTTTTCGCCGACTGATCGCGAGCGAGAACACGCTCGGACCGACTATATCAAGGGCTGCTACGCGGTCCTCGAAGCCGAAGGGCATCGACCCGGCGGCTTCCGAGGCGAGTTGTCCGGTAATCTTCCGCTGGGATCCGGTCTGAGTTCGTCGACAAGCCTTGAACTCGCAGTTATGATCTTTCTGAATGAAGCGTACGACCTCGGACTGTCCCGTGAGCAACTAGCTGAGCTGGGCCAGCGAGTTGAGAACGACTTCGTTGGTGTCTCCTGTGGTATTATGGACCAGTTCGCCGTCGCGATGAGTGAGGCAAGACACGCCCTGCATCTCGACACAGGCACTCTGGAGTATGAGACGATCCCGTTCCCAGAGGATCAGTACCTCACAAAGCGTCTTCGGCTAACTAGATCTGACGGGTGAGTTAACTGCCGAAACAGTAGCTGGGCCTGAGGTTGACGCTCACTCCCAGTCAGCGATGGTACGAAGCTGTCGGAGTCGGCGGCGGAAAGCTGCCGACACGACAGCGTTGCCACTGCTTGAAACCCAGTCCCGGTCGGCGATTACCGTTCGAATCGGTCGTCGGGTGGACGATTCGCTGGGATCGACCGCCGAACCGAGAGTGCGTTCCACGCGGCACGGGTAACTATGCGGATGAACTCCTCGAAGGGTCACCACCAGAGGCGACGCCCACCTCGGAGGGGCGTCGCCACGTACTCCCAGTGGAGATACCGCCAGACGTTCTGGATGAACAGGCTGATCACCACGAACAGCAGTCGGCGCATCTGATCTGTCACCGCTGTGGAAATCAGCGACGACTCCGATAGGCGGTAGGTCGCCTCGATGCCGAAGCGCTTGCTGTAGTGGCGGCGAGCCTGCCGAGGTGAATCGATGAACGGCGCGTCGACGGCGTAGCCGTGACGCGCCACACCGTTCTCGTCATATCGCCCTTGTTTGTAGGCACAGTCGATCATAACCGGAAATTCGACGGTCCACTCGTGGCCATCGAATTCCGTCGTGAGGTCGTGCTCGATCTCACGGGTCCATCCCTTCGACAGTTCCTGTTGAATCGTGTTGCCCCACTTGACGGTCGGAACGATGTACGCGAGGTTGTGCGCCTGCATCGGCGTGAGACATTTCCCGTCGTAGAATTCACTGTCGACGTAGAGCGCTTTGACTTCGAAGTCGAAGCTATCGACGAGATCAAGAAACTCCGCGAGGACGCTGCTGGCGGTGTCGCCGTCGGTGAGACGGCGCACCGCCAGTGTGTAACGCTTGTTACGAACACGGGCGTAGAGTGTCGCGTACGCGTGGAACGCAGTAGTTTCGTCTTTGGCTTCGCTGTAGCAGAGGCCGTTTGTTTCGTCTTCGTCACCGTAGTAGGGTCGCAGGTGGAGATCGACGACAATCTCCACCTGCTCGGGGAGTACATCGAGCGTGTACTCTTGGAGAAGCGCGTTTCCAACGGTTTTGACAGTGTCAAGGTCGAATTTCATTCGAAGATGACGTAGGATGTTCGTGCTGGAGGAACTATCCTCGCTCCGGTCGCAGAGTGTGGAGATCGAGGTCCCGTCGGCGGTCGCGCCGACGAGGACCTCGTAGATGTCTTCAGGATCGAGATCAGCGTTCTCGCCGAGACTCACGCTGAATGCGCCGGTGAGTGCGTTGACGAGAAACTTAAGGATCTGGTATTCGTGGATTTTACTGTCTGCTTGCTGGTTCTGTTTGGACACAGTTCAGCAGGCAGACCTCTCAACTTACAGGCTTTGTGAGGTACTGATACTACGCAGACCAATGTGCCGATCATACACGGAAGGGCTATCTCCTGAATGACGAGCTCATTCGGGACGTCCCGTATGTCTGATCGAGCTCGATGTTTCGATCTCATCGCTCCCCAACCCCTGAGACGAAGAAAGACATTGTCGAAGGAATCCAAGGCACGAATCGCCGATCGAAACTCACGGTGCACTCCGCCGGAATCTGATTTAGCGGCCCTCCGCTCGCAATTCGTGTAGGAGTCAAGGATGGCTCTCCAAGCTCCTCGTTTGTGCCGGGTCCATACTCCACGTCAAACCCTCCAAGCGCATCGACAACAGCGCCAGCTACGCGAAGTAGATTCCGCGCACTGCCCGGTTTACTAGAATGGGCGCTCTCACCAATCACGGTGACGTGCCCACCGAATGACCCTTTCGCAGCCACGCAGACATCCGGACCTGTCGGATCACGGATAATAACGCCGTCCTGCGACAACGTGCCCCCAAGCTGTACACCACCGAATTGCGATGTTTCTTCACCCAGTGAGACGGCCAGCGTGAGCTGTCCAAGGTCGATTGACACCGAGGAAAAACGCCTGCATAAATGCCGCCAACGGACCTTTCGCGTCATATGCTCCGCGGCCCCATACCACCGTCTCGTTCGCAGGGGATCTGCGGCGGGACCGTGTTCAAGCGCGTACCAGATATGCCCATCGTCCTCGTCATACCGAGAAGCGAGCACGCTCCCGACCTCGTCCACGTCCGGCACATAGCCCGCTTCGTCCACCGTGTCAACGGGCAACGCTCGCATCGCCGAAACATCATCATACGATGCTGTGTCCACCGCTCCTCGAAAGAATGCCTCCCGGTCGAATCCCGTAGCGATGTCCTGAGTGATATCCTTCGCAGAGACCTGGCGAGCGTCCGGACATACGACCAATTGTGATCAGCCTTGGAACACTCATTCGAGAGGAGTGTCAGGCCACGAATAGGAAATAAGTGGCCTTGTTGAGACCCTCAGTCGATGATAGTTCTCTGAGGCCGTGCATACAGGGCACAAATATAGCATCAACCAATTATAAATATATTTATATTTGTCCGAATTACGAACCTAGGGCCTTGTTTAGACGCTGTATAGAACTCCGCGTTCCGGTGAATTAACTGGTCCCTGAGTCAGATTTGATGAGTGTGCCCTCTCGTCTCTCACGCTTTACAGATCGTCTCGTAACACTGGCCAAACGCGCTGTCTCTGGCGATCCTTCACCAGCAGTCAAGAAGGGCAATGGTGGCTATGCAGACTGGGTAATCATTGTAGTCCATGGTCTCCGCGAATACCTTGATCTTCCATATCGACGGCTCCTCGACATTCTCTATGAGATGCACGGGGCCGTCGAAAAACTGAATCTTGAACCGAGTGAATTACCCGACTTTACGACAGTGTGCGCACGGAAGCAACAGCTCAAGATGGCAGTCTGGCGAACTCTCCTTCGACTTTCCGCTGATCTTCAGGATACCGGAGATGTTCAGGCTATTGATGCCACCGGCTTCGACCGTCATTCGGCCAGCCGTCACTACGCAAACCGGACAGATTACACCTTTAGATCGGTTAAGGCGACAGCGTTGGTAGACTGCCAAGCCCGTATCATCTTGGACATCCACTGTTCAACGAAGCAGCCACATAACACCCATGTTGGACGGCAAGTACTCATAAGAAATCTCAATCACCTACAAACCATCACCGCTGACAAAGGGCATGATTGGGACAACTTGCGTGAAGAGCTTCGGGAAGCTGACGTTCGACCCGTAATCAAACACAGAGAGTTTTCTTCGTTAGATATAGCGCACAACGCTCGTCACGACGCAGACACCTATCACCAGCGATCAGTGGTTGAGTCTGTCTTTTTCGTACTTAAGCAGCGGTACGGAGAAACACTTCGTGCTCGTACGTGGTTCGGGCAGTTCCGAGAACTCGTTTTGAAAGCGGCTGTCAGAAATGTTGAAGTCGCTATCTAATGGTTCAGCGCAGATGTCCGTATTCAGGCTATAGTTGAACTTTGACTCCCTTCTGTTGGTGCTCTCTGTATACCACGTATGTATGCTGCGATGAGAATGACGATGAGGCTAAACGTACCAAGAACACGAGCAACTGGGATTTCGGCCAATGGAGAAACATCTGCTTGAAGAACGGTCTCAGTTACCGCTCCAACGATGACGAGGGCGAGTACACCAGCCCATAACCACATAGTTGCGTATCCAAGTTCGTCGAAATTGGCAGTTTTTATAGCGTGACCGAGAAGAACTATGCTGGTGAGAAGTGGTACAATAAGGAGGAACCGAGCAGGGTTCACCACTAAGATACCAGCACCGAGAGAGATCGCCGTAGAGTACACCAAAGCCGTGATGGTGAGACGGATTGAGGGGAGGGCAATCATAGATGATCGTAAACCGTACAAATAGTTAATAATTTCCTCGGTTGCCATACCGCATACCATCTGAGAACGTGATATGTCGTATTCTTGGTTAAGATATAGATGTCATCGTTCGGCATCTAAACAAGGCCCGAACCTAGTATTAATCTAGTTCTTTCGGTCTATACTAGCGGTCTGGTAAAATTCCGGAAAGGATACGTGTCAACCGTCTCTCTGGCTGGATGATTGATGTGCCCGACTTCTGCCACTGTTCCCCGAATGGCCTCCGGGGCTAATATGAGGTTGATTTCGTAGCCACGGCCTTTTTTCCGGCCTTGATTGATGAGATTGGTTTCGAGGATACCATACATATACTCGGCTGTAAGCCGATCGCGGAGACGGCGCTCACTGAGTGCATCTAGGCCGACTTTCGATGCAACCTTTCGGTATCTATCGTAGACTTCTCCCGTACGGAGAGGGAGCTCCCCCGATTCTTTGCCCTTGGCAAGTGACAAAAGCAGCGCGTGATTATGTGCATCCAGACTTCGTGATCTGAGGAATTCAATGTCTCTACAAAGATCTAGTCGATCAAACGCTGATTGGAGATGCGACTCATTCACTTCTAATTCTCTCTCCCTTTCAGCTGCCCGAATGGCCCAGTAGAGAACCGCAACTGCCCCTTTGAATCCGCGATAAGGATCTTCGATATATTGTGAAACAAGCTCCTCAAGTAGGCTACTGCTCACCACGTCGTCTTTAGTGCCTTGCTCGATATGTTTTTCGAGCACTGCCCGCAGGTCTTCCTCCGACCAAGATAGCCAGTCGTAGACTGATTTATAATGGGGTATGTATCTAGATTCGGTGCCTGCAGGGAGATTTGAATCCCACCTTATGTTAGACGCAGTCAAGACAACTCCTAAGTCGGTCTCTCCACTGTAACGTACGATCGTATCGAGGAAGTCCTCTCGACGGACGAGGTTGTCAACGTCATCTAGAAAAAGATAAACACCTTCGAGTTCCTGTTTTTCCAACTCGTCTTCAATCTGGTTCCAGACATCCCATATGTGCTTATTATTAACGTAGTAATCAACACCTAGATCCTGTAGCAAGGATTGGTAGACGTACTTTGGCTTCTCATCCGTATCACACACATATCGAAAAGTAATTGCAGTTCCATCCCTGTTCTGTTCAATCCAACAAGTTACTCCGTCGGCCACTGCACTTAGCGAGGCGGACTTCCCCCGTCCGTGACCCCCGGTTATTGTAATGATTTCCCTATGCCCATTCAGGACACTAGCTATACCGCTTCCGATCGAATCGAATATCAATTCGTAACCGACCGGATCCTGGGGATGCTGACCGGGGAAGAATACGTTCTCATTTTCAAAGAGGGCGTTTTTATCATCGGACATACACAGTTATACGGGAGAAAGACTTAAAAACACCGTACTTTCCTAATATTGTCCACTGTAATCCCGGATATAAGTAACGATCATCGGGGCTCGCACGTTCGATCAACTTGAGGAGAATCTCGTCGCGATCGACGTCGAGTTGATAGACGCACCATTCGAGCGGATCGACGCCGCAATGGACTAACGCCGTCTCAAAGCGGTTCATCTTCGTCGTTGTCACTCAATACCTCCAACAGAGGCACCAAACACCCTCTTCGAAACTGCACTTTAACTCGTCAACAGTCTACGCCACAAGGGTAGTGTTCAGATTAGCTGATTCTATGCGAAGGCGAATGCTTCGATCCAGTCGTCGGCAGTTTTGCGTTCAGCGTTGCTAAAACAGTTTGAGAACGATGAGGTTCTGCGTTTTGCCTCACGGAAGACATGTTCAACACTATTCCGATTTCCGTGGCGTTCGTATCTGAAATCGAGGCCGTGGCGTGAGCAAGCAGCGTTCAACGGTGTCGCGCCATCGACGAGAAACACGGCGTCGTCGACGTCGTGTTTCTCACGCGGCTCGGTGAAAAACGCGTGTGCAATCACGTTCGTTCTGGTCGGTTCAAGCTTTGTATGAAGTAATTCGTTCGTATCGGGATTGACGGCAGCGTACGACAATAGCGCTGGTCGTTGAGTTGGATCACGGTCTCGTCAACCGCGACGTGATCCGGAGATCGACCCGCGTCGGGCTGTAGATCGTCTTTGTGAACCCAGTTGTGCACAGTCGAGCGCGCACTCTCGACACCGAATACCTCAAGAAACGAAACAGTATTCGAAATCGAGGATTCAGCGAGATGCAACTGAATACTGAGCTTCATTAGCAGTCGCGGTGTCGATTCTCGTTCAACAAACTCTAAGTCGATCTCGTCTAAACAGCCGCTGAGGCCGGTGGATTTCGGCATAGAGCACTGAAATCCCACCGCGTCTCACCCTTCAATCCTTATCTGAACACCGCCTCTGGATCGGTAGTGTTCAGATAAGCTGGTTCTATGCGAATGCGAATGATTTGAGCCAGTCGTCAGCTGTTTCTGCAGCCGTATGACTGAAACAGTTTGAAAACGAAGACGTACGCCGTTTTACCTCAAGAAAGACATATTCGACACTGTTCCGATTTCCGCTGCGTTCGTATCTGAAATCGAGGCCATACCGGCTGCAAGCGTCTTTCAACGAGTGCGATCCATCGATGAGAAACACCGCGTCGTCAACGTCGTGTTTCTCACGTAACTCGTTGAAGAACGCGTGAGCAAGAGCCGAGTTCGTGGTCGGTTCAAGCTTTGTATGCAGCAATTCGTTTGTATCGGGATCGACGGCGGCGTACAGCCAGTATCACTCGTCATCGAGTCGGATCACGGTTTCGTCAACCGCAACGTGATCCGGGCTCTGTCCAGTTTCCGGCTGTAGATCGGCCTTGTGAACCCAGTTGTGAATAGTTGAACGAGCGCGTTGGACACCGAATACCTCAAGAATCGAAACAGTATTCGAAAGCGATAGTCCAGGAAGATGCAACTGAATACTGAGTTTCATCAGCAATCGCGGTGTCGCTTCTCGCTCCACAAACTCTAAGTCGATCTGGTCGATACTACCGCTGAGGCGTGTGTTTTCGGGCATAGATCACTTTGAAAACACCACGCCTCATTCTTCAATCCTTATCTGAACACCGCCGTTGACGCACCCACAACTTTTTCTCCACGTCACACGACGCACACGCCTTTGCCGTCCTCTCTGGTTCGACCTGCTTGGCCTGACAGCCATACCGGTTGGCTTTGTATTCGAGCAGGCTGATGAACTGTCGCCATACCGCATCCTGCTTGTTCCGGACGTTATACTGGAAATCCAGCACTTTCCGACGAATCCGTCGCTTGATCTTCTCAACCCGCTTGCGTTGCTTCTCCAAGCTGTTCGACCCGTGTTAACGATATGACAGGTTCGCTGGCCTTTCCACAACGCTCGTACTCATCTTCGAGGTTGAGCCAATCCACAGTTGTCCCGTCCTATTTCTCCGTAATACTTGATCTACCAGGTTTTCCGCTACTACTAAGATTCGTGGACTCTATTATATCGGTAGGCCCTGGGAACACGACAACACAGATGATACCTGACCTGGTCACGCCTGGAGTACATCTATGACATCTGATCCGGTCTTTGAGGATGAGATTGAGAGCTCGGCCGACTTCGAAGCCGCTCTCCGTATACTGTTGGCTGCAGCAGTGGCGAACGACGTCGACCCACGCGGGTCCTGGGAATACCGCAGCGACGGACTCCCATCGGACTGGGTAGTTATGAATACGGATGCGAGCGCGGATCACACTCTCTCACCCATCGAAGTCCTCCGGGAATTTACGCCCCATCCGTATCAGTCACTCAATAGCGACGGCGAAATACTCACCGTCAACGACGTCTGGACCAATCTCCTAGGGTATGATCGAGATGAGGCTGTAGGCCGGTGGTTCGGTGAGTTTCTCACCGGTGAAGGCGCCGAGTTGTTCGAATCCCGCTTTCCGGAGTTCAAATCTACGGGGAGTGTTTCGGATCTTGAACTCGAAATGCAGTGCGCTGACGGTGCGGTAATCGTCGTCTCGTTTGATGGAATGATTGAATACGATGATACCGGATCACCTGTGCGCACACACTGCCAGTTTACCGATATAACTGAGCGGAAAAACCGGGAAAGAGACCTTGAGCGATTCAAGAGCGCTGTCACACATACCGGCCACGCAGTCTATATCGTAGATTCCGATGGGACGATCACGTACACGAACCCTGAATTTGAAAACATAACGGGATTCAGTCCCAGCGAAGCGGTCGGTAAGAATCCGCGCATACTCAGCTCTGGCGAAATGTCGGATGCGTATTACACTGATCTCTGGGAGACCGTGTTAGCTGGCGACGTCTGGGAGGAAGAAATAATCAATCGCCGAAAAAATGGGGAACGATATTACGCTCACCAAACAATAGCGCCGGTAACCGATGCCAGTGGTGAAATCGTCGAGTTCGTCGCAATACAAACTGATATTACCGACGAGAAAAGCCAAGAGCTTGAACTCCAACGTCGAACTGATCTGCTGCAAGTGCTTCAGGAAGCGAATCAACGACTCACCCGGGCTAGCGACCCCGAGGCGACTGTCACTGACATCATACAGATCATTCACTCTCATCCCAACTTCGGGTGTACTTTTCTGGTGCTGCTCGACGATGGGCAAGTGGATCTCGCTTGTGAGTCCGGAAGCGAGCTAACTACGACACAAGTACGGCGGTTCCACTCGGACGCGTATCTCTCTGACGTCTTCGAACAAGGGACTCTGCAGATCGAGGACGTAACTTCTCCCCCCCATCAACAGCATTCCGAGGACGCATCACCACATGCGGGTGTCGCATTCCCCATCAAGCATAACTCCCAAGCATATGGAGTGCTGACAATTCATTTCTCATCCGAGGAGCAACCGCCTCCCGAAGAGCTACAGCTACTGGAGGGGTTGGCATACGACATCGGGTTGACGCTACATAGCATAGAGCTTCAGACGGAACGTGAACGTCTCACTGAGGAACTCCAAGCGAGCATACAGCAACTCCAGTTCATCGACCGCGTCCTCCGACACAACATCAAGAATGATATGAACGTCATCACAGGTCACGCGGAGCTACTCTCAGAATATGGCGATGAAACTGTTGGCGAGTATGCCCGTACCATCGTCGACAAAAGTGAGGAACTTCTTGAGACGATTGATAAGGGACGTAAAACTATCGAACAGCTTGGAGACCCTCAACTTCCCCAATCAATCGATCTTGGTGCGATCATCAGCCACACAATTTCAGATCTACAGGAACGATATCCGAATGCTCAGATCACTATTGAGGGTCCGACCGGCTTCCAGGTTCAGGCGACACAATCGATTGAACGGGCATTGGACGAATGCCTAACGAATGCTATTATTCACTCCGATAAGGACACACCGTCGATTGAGGTACGGGTCGAAGATAACGAGCAGACGGTGACCCTCCAGATCGCCGATGACGGGCCCGGTATTCCGGAGATGGAGCGGAAAACTCTGATGGACGAATCCAAGGAAAACCCGTTGTATCACGGCCGCGGGGTCGGCCTCTGGCTTGTGAAACAGATTGTCCGCCATTCGGGTGGCTCCCTGTCGTTTGACGAAAACGAGCCGCGGGGAAGTATCATAACGATCCGCCTCCGGAAAGGGACTACTGGAAACGACCCTGTGGTGCTTCCTGATAGGGACTAGCAGTGATATCCAGATGTTTGCTGTGAGGGGGCGATTCCTCGCGAGATACGCCTTGGGCTCAATCGATGTTCGATTTGCTCTATTCTGGACACTGTACTGGTTGCTGGTGGGGAATCGAAAGTATGGACCAAATTTATTGTCATCTGTGAACAGTACACAATACAGGGGGTGCTGAGCGTACTGTCGAAGAGGCCATCGGCTACGATCAAAAGATGACGCTCGATACGACTATCAGATACGACAAAGAGCGAGTATCGCCGAGTGGCGACCGGGCTGTCGTCCTGGGTGCAAGTATGGCAGGACTGCTAGCGGCCCGCGTTCTCAACGACGCGTACGAGCGGGTCACCGTCGTTGAACGCGACGCCTTGCCAACAGGACCCGAGACCCGTGACGGTGTTCCCCAGGGAAAACACGTGCACGCGCTTCTGGAAGCCGGCCGTGCGACTATCAGCGACCTCTTCCCGGGGTATGGGGAGGATCTCGTTGAGGCCGGGGCGCTGATCATCGACGTGGGGGACGAGCTTCGCCACTACGACCAGGGTGGCTACCTGACTAGCCCAGCGACGAGAATGGAGATGTACTGTGCGAGCAGGCCCCTCCTGGAGACGGTCGTCCGCCAACGCCTCACCGAACTCGACGGCGTGACAATCCGGGACGGAACGCAGTTCACTGCCTACCAGCTTGACAGCGGGGAAGGCCGGGTCGACGGTGTCCGTGTCAGAGGTGACGATGGTCTAGAGACGCTGGAGTCTGATGTCGTCGTCGACGCGACAGGCCGACCCAGTCGCACCCCGGTCTGGCTGGCCGAGAACGGTTACGGCGAGCCGCCGGTTGAGCAGGTCAAGATCGATATGGTGTATAGTACTATCCGGGTCGATCGGCCTGCAGGGGACCGCCGGATGCCGTTCGTCCCTCAATCGGCGCCCAGAACCCGTGGGGGCGCCGCATTCCCCGTCGAAGGTGGTGAGTGGGTCGTAACCCTCGGCGGAATGCACGAGGCCGATCCACCTGATACGATCGAGGGGTTTCTGCCGTACGCCGGGAAGTTGCCTATCGAGGACATCAAGACGATTCTTGCCACGCACGAGGGGGTGTCCGACGGTGTCGAACGATATCCGTTCCCGTCGAACCGGCGGGTCCGTTACGAGGACTTAGATCGATTCCCTGACGGACTCGTTGTTCTCGGTGACGCGATCGCGAGCTTCAATCCGATCTATGGCCAGGGTATGTCCGTCGCCGCTATGGAGGCCCTGACACTCCATAAAACGCTAGCGTCAGGTGGAGAGAGGCCTCTGGGCAAACGGTTCGCCGAGCAGGCCACAGACGTCGTCGATATCGCCTGGCAGATGGCCGTTGGGTCCGATGCGGCCTTCGAACAGACTACCGGGCCGACGCCGCCGGGCGCTTCGATGTTCGATACTTATCTCTCGCGGTTGGTGCGTCAGGCTCACACTGATCCGCATCTATCGGAGGCGTTCTATCGCGTCGTCGGGATGGAAGCCGCACCCACAGACCTACTCCGGCCAGGCACAATCTGGCGGACGGTGGCACTATGACCGGCTCAGACCAACCGTCGGTGCCGCTCCCGGACGTTCCTGGTATCGAACGCACGTTTCGGGAGGTCAACGGCGTCGAACTCCACACTGTTAGCGCCGGTGATTCTGACAGTCCATTAGTCGTCCTGCTACACGGTTTCCCCGAGTTCTGGTATGAATGGTACGAGTACCTAGGTCCACTGGTGGAGGCTGGCTATCGGGTTGTTGTTCCCGACCAGCGTGGCTACAACCGAAGCGAAAAACCGGACGGTATCGACGCCTACAGTATCGACACGCTCTCGGCCGATATCGTCGACCTCATTGAGACAGCGGGCCGCGAGAGTGCGCACGTCGTGGGCCACGACTGGGGGGCGGCCGTGGCCTGGGACCTGGCGCTGCGCCACCCCGGGGCCGTCGACCGACTCGGTATCGTCAATGTCCCACACCCGACCGTGTTCCAACGGACGCTCACTTCTGATCTCACTCAACTGCGAAACAGCTGGTATATGTTCTTCTTCCAACTTCCGCTGATACCCGAGTGGACGGCCAGACGGAGGCAGTTCGGGTTTTTCGTGAACACGATGGAGAGCGGCTCGCGACCAGAAACGTTCGATGAACGAGACTTTGAACGCTACCGACGGGCGTGGAGCCGTGAACAGGCCGTTCGCTCGATGGTTAACTGGTACCGTGCCCTGTTTCGACGGCAGGTAGAACCGCCACAGGAGCAAGTCGACGCCCCCACGCTCGTTGTCTGGGGGGAGAATGATCAAGCCCTAGTGCCGCGGATGGCCGCAGAAAGTGTTCAATACTGCTCGGATGGACGCCTCGAGCGATTTCCGGACGCGACTCACTGGGTGCCACACGAGTACCCCGACCGAGTCGCTACACTGCTGTTGGAGCATCTTGACGCAGGTGCCAACCCCTGAACGACGGTGCTCTCGTACCACCTGTTGACAGGAGCCGCTTCGGACAGCTTGTCCGTGCCAGCAACCAGAGTACCCGTCTCGCTTTACTCACGTCCCGTCGTTGAATGACCAGCGGATATGAGAGAAAGCGGCCCGGATTGTGTGACCTGTGAACGGCATTTCTCATTTTAAATATTATGCGTTGGTTTAATGTCGAACGATCGTATGGTATGAGTTGATGAGATGGTCCATCCGAGGGGTACCTGTCACGCTCACCCCGCTGATGCTCATTGCGCTCTTGCTCGGCGTCGGAATAGCCGGGTATGGTGGCTACGACTACATCCAGCAGGCGGACGCCGTCGACGACGCTGTTGCCGTCAATACGACAATCACTGACAGTGAGGTTTACGAGGCGGGCAGTCGCAGCACGACCTATCGTATCTCCGTCGAGCACACGTATCAGTTCCAGGGCACAGAGTACACGAGCAATCAGGTGTTTCCTGGACGGACCAGCCCACGGTACATCCTCCGAAGTGACGCTGTGGCTATCGTTGAGCCCTACGAGCCGAACACGTCAGCCACCGCCTACGTCGATCCAGATTCCCCAGACCGGGCGTTTCTCGAACGCCAGACGATATTGGCCCCATTCCTGTTCATCGGCTTTGGGGGTCTCGTCGCCGTTTTGACGATGCTTCACGCCATCGGGACGCGAACGCCCGGTCAGGACACGGAGCTGCGGCCGTCAGATGCAGGCGAGTCGACACGGTACGAGACGCTGTTGGGATTCGACCGTGATATAGTCAACAGCGTCAGCAAGCGTCTCTTGCTCGGCTCGCCGGTCGTCCTCGCGCTGTCACTTGTCGGGACTGCATATCTCGTCTACAGTGCTGAGCAGTCATCGATACAGGCCGATGTCACGGACCCAGTTGGACTTGCGATGCTCAGTGCCTTCGTTGCCGCACTCGGGTTGATCGCTGGACTTGGACTCTACATCGTCTGGTCGTTCACCGAGTACCGACGACTCCGCGGGCGGATGCCACGGCCGCGACCACCAAGCCCGTTCAGACACCCCTCACGGCTCGTCACAATCCTCTATACTAACGACGGTCTCGATACCTATGGGCGACGAGTGAAGTTGACTGGCTTCGCAGGTGTCCTAACTGTATTTTTCGCCGCGATCATCGCGGCTATTCTCCTCTGGGGAGTTTGACATCCTCCTCCGCCTGAAAGCCGTGGTATTGTGCTTGTTCAGCCTATAAGACCAGTGCTCACTGGGACCGTCTGCTCGTTGCCGACGACACGCTCTAGGCCTTGTCACCTGTCTCAATCGATGGCCCAGCAGACGCTCGACGACATAGTTCTCTGTCGGGTTGGGTTTGACTTCCACGTTGGTGGGTTCTGGATGAAAAACAGCTACGATAACCTAAGCCTCCTTGAACCCCATAGAGCACGAGACATCGTGCTAGCCTGTGACTGACTGGGTTTGTTGACACAACGAACGGTACAGTCCCCATCTCATCCGAGCTGGCCCGCAAGAGACACTCGTGGGTAGAGCCTATCGTGAGCACCACGGCCGGAAATATCAGATCCGAGTTACTCGTCGCTGGCGGGCGCTTCGATGTTCTTGCGGACATCATCAAAGCGGGATTGCAGTGTCTCGATCTGGTCCTGATAGCGGTCAAGCTGCGATTCAAGTTGCTCCTCGAAGGCCTCCATCTGCTCTCGGGTCGAGTCAGGGAGGTCACCGGCGGATTCTGCGACCTCCGCTTGCAGGCGTTCGTACTGGTCGACGACTTCTTCAAATCCCTCAAGCGTCTGGGACTCCACCCGCTCGTTGGCTTCGACGACAAAATCTAGCTGCGTGTCGAGGTACTCGAGCGCACGCTCGACAGCCCCGCTGTACTCGTCGATGCCCTCGGCAGTAGCCTCCTCAACCGCCTCGACTAGTTCGTCGTGTTGTTCTGCGAGCTCGTCGAACCCGTCATCAACGGCCGACCGGATCTCAGCAACGGTTTCTTCGCCGGCTGGCGAGGTCGCTTCAACAGTGTCGAGCACGTCGTTGATTGTTTGTTGGCCGAGTTCGATGGCCTGTCGATGGGACTCAGTATGCGTCTCGGCGGCCTTCCGCATCGCTTCGGCCGTCTCTGCGGGAATCTCCGCGGACTCCTCGATAAGCTGCTGGCTCTGCTTCATCGTTTCCCGCTGCAATTCGAACATCCGTTCGATGGGCGAGGTCTTGTCGTTAGTCATTGTAGGATCGACTGGAACGATGACTGCCTGCACGATGTCTTCTGCTTCGGTCTCCAGCGCATCAAGTTCGCGTCAGGGCTATTGATCCGGCCCCCGCTCTGGACGCGGGCCTTGAACGTCGCGGTGCCCCGGACCCGCTCCAGTGGAAACTCGCCGGCCGATGGACCACTCTCGAAAGCTGTCTCAGCCAGTTTCTGTGGCGAGCGTACTGCGTCCTCGCTGGCCGACATCATTGCCTCTGCGAACCGCGCTGGGAACGCCGATGTGTCGTCGTCGCGTGTCATCGCCACACTGTAATATTCGCCTCTCGACACTTATATTTATCGATTGACACTATCTAAAGTCATTCAAAGTAGCTCAAAGTATTTGGATGTCTTCGACCTGGGGTGATTGCTGTCTACCCGAAAACCACCCGAAATAGCGAGAGGATTATCCCACCTCACACGTGCGGTTGGGGAAACCACGCCACTCAACGCTTGAAGACTGGACAGGCCAAGAACCGCTGACGAGGGTTGGTCTGTTAGTCTTGCTAGTCAAGGCAGCCACGAGCACTGAACTGCATCAATTCCGGCCGTGAGCTGGCCGCGTGACCCCTATTCAGAGTCGCACCCCGGGACCGTCGCCTTGCACCGTCTGTAGACGCCTATCGACGATCTAGAAGTGGTACCCTCTAGACTGCATCCGAGCTGAACTAGAACGTATGATTACATCACTTCAGTCGGCCGATGACCGCGCTTATGTTGTCGCTGCCGCCGTTGTTCTTGGCTCGTTCAATCAGCGTATCGGCCGCTGACTCGGGATTGGCAGCAGTCGTAGCGACCTCGTGGATCGAAGCTTCGGATACCTCTTCGGTGAGTCCGTCCGAACACAGCAGCAGCCACCCATCGGCCGGTATCTCGTAGGTATCGGGATCGACAGACTCGCTGGTGCCAAGCGCCTGAGAGACGACGTTGCGCTGCGGGTGAGTCTCCGCTTCGGCCTCCGTAATCTCCCCAGAGTCGACAAGTTGCTGGACAAGCGATTGGTCGACGGTCACCTGTTCGATCGCGTTGTCGGTAATCCGGTACGCTCGCGAGTCGCCGACGTTGACCACTGTCGCGACTTGGTTGCCAAGGACCGCCGCAACGAGCGTCGTGCCCATACCGTCCAGCGAGCGATCTTCCTCGATCATCGCTTGTAAGTGGTCGTTGGCGGCCGTGATCCCAGAAGTGAGGACATCGCCAACGTCGCGGGCTCCTTCTGTAAGTCGCGGTTCGACGAACTCTCCGAACTCCTCCAGGGCAGCCTCGCTGGCGATGTCTCCCGCTGCGTGTCCACCCATCCCGTCCGCAACGGCAAGCAGACCCCAATCTTCACCGGTCGCCACGTACACCGAATCCTCATTGACCTCCCGAACGCGCCCCACATCCGTCCGAGTAGCCGTCTCGAAGTTCATAAACCATCGTTCGAGACACCGACAGAAAGAAGTTATCGACTGCTCAGACCCGCACTCTGGTTACTGACTCGGGAGTTCTTCGCCACACTGCGGGCAGACCCGAGCTTGTTCCGGGATTGACTCTCCGCAGTATAGACAGTACTTCGTCTCGCCGCCCGATTCTGCGGCCGCGCATTTCGGGCACGTCTGGCCGGTGTACGCAATTCCGTGGACCTGGCAGACGTTCCGGGTGGTCGACTGATCGTCGCTCTGTTCGGTTGTGTCGGCACCGGTCGACTGGTCGGCGACGTCCTCGTTTGCGGGCCCGCCGTCGCCGCTCGTGTCACTGCCGACAGTCGACCGATTGACCACGCTGTCTTCGACCTTCCCGGTGACATCTGATCGGTTCACGGCACTGTCCTCGACGCGACCGCTCTGTGACTGTCCCGGTTGTGCATCCCCGGATTGGTCACCGCCGACATTCGAGCGATTGAGAACACTATCGGTGACTTCACTTTTGTCGCCGGCGACGTAGTCCCCGTTCTGGACCTCGACACGAGCCTCCCGTTCGACAGTCAGCTGGAGCGTTGTCTGATAGCCAAGTTCGATCGTCGCGTCCCGACTGATCCGAGCACTGAACCCCTCGCTGACTTCGGTGGTGTCGCTTTTCGTCCGGACGGTGACGCCGTTGGAGTTGCCCTGGTTGCGAACCTCGATCGACTCGGACTGGGAACGGAACACGACCGGTGGTCCGTCGCCTTGCTTCCGAGAGACAGTCACGTCGGCGATGCCGAGGTGCGAGACGGTCGCTTCGGTCTCGACGGCGATTTGCTGTCCGTTGTCGGGGTCGCGGTACACGCCGGCCCACGACTCGATCGGAATGGCACCGGACTCAGCCTGTTCCGGGGAGAGATAGGCCTTCATCTCTGGTTACTGGTCTCTTTATCCTGTATCCATAAGAAAATGTGGATGGGGTTTCATAGTGGCTGTCGTGAATCTGGTCTGGATTGACCGCACTTGTGACGACCGGACTGGTCATAACAGCCGGGTTGCGACGGGCTGTTGACGCAGGCGACTGGTGAAGTGTGACGCCCAGCGGGGAGACAGAGGTCAGTATTTATTAGGACTGGGCAGTACAATGACAATCGTGCGCGATCGGATCGTGACTTCTCGATGGCAGTTCCTGGGTGCCAGTCTTGCGAGCCGTCTGTGCCGCTCGCTTCAGTCCGGAGTGGGACTGTGGCTAAGGCAGTCTTCACCACGCGGGCGCCTGCTTGGTTGCGATTCAATTGTGTGGCGGGCCGGTGTTAGTGCTAGCGAGGACGGGGGAGATGGACGGTATGGGTGACTGGCAATCGACTCGACGGCGGTATTTGCAAGCAGCCGGCGCGGGGGTCGTCTCACTGGCCGGTGTCGGGACTGCAGAGGCGGCCGGTGGCGATGAACAGTGGGCCTTCGAGACGGGCAGCAGCGGGGAGTCGTCGCCGACGGTAGTCGATGGCACCGTCTTCGTCGGGAGTTGGGACGACAACCTCTACGCGGTGGATGCGACCACGGGCGAGCAAGAATGGGCTTTCCAGACAGATGGTGTGGTATTCAGTTCGCCGACGGTGGTGGATGATACTGTCTATGTCGGCTCCGTCGATTCGAACCTGTACGCAATGGATGCGGCGACGGGCGAAGAAGAATGGGCCTTCCAGACGGATGGTGCGGTCTACAGTTCGCCGACGGTAGTCGATGGTATCGTCTATGTCGGGTCTAACGATACTAACCTGTACGCGGTGGATGCGGCGACGGGCGAGGAAGAATGGGCCTTCCAGACGGGGCACTATGTCGGCAGTTCGCCGACGGTAGTCGAGGGCACCGTCTACGTGGGATCCGACGATTCCAACTTGTACGCGGTGGATACGGCGACGGGCGAGGAAGAATGGGCCTTCCAGACCGGTAATGGAGTCCACAGTTCGCCGACGGTAGTCGATGGCACCGTCTACGTCGGGTCCATCGATAACAACCTGTACGCGGTGGATGCGGCCACGGGCAAGCAAGAGTGGGCCTTCGAGACGGGCGATGAGATGAATTCGTCGCCGACGGTGGTGGACGGAACCGTCTTCGTCGGGAGTCGAGATGGCAACCTCTACGCGGTGGATGCGGCCACGGGTGAGAAAGAGTGGGTCTTCGAGACTGGAAGTTTCGCAGTTTCGTCGCCAACAGTGGTTGATGGCACCGTCTTCGTCGGGAGTGCCAACGGCAACCTCTACGCAGTGGATGCTGGCGTGTCAGGCGCAAGCGAAGGGTCACGCGTGATGCTCGGAACGCTGGGTCATCACAGTGACTGGAACTATCGTGGCCAGTCTATCGACGTCATTGATCCGCCAACAGCGTCGATGGATATCGCTCCTGCTACGCCACAGCCAGATGAGCCAGTCACCTTCGACGCATCTGGATCCTCGGATCCGGACGGCTCGATCAGTAGCTGCGAGTGGACCATCGATGACACGACTGAGACTGGCCAAACTGTCACACGCACATTCAGTAACCCTGGAGAGTACACTGTCGAATTAACTGTTACCGACAGCGACGGTGCGACTGACACAGCGACAGAGACGCTGTTAGTAGCCGGTGGAAACACCATCTCTGACCCAGAGGGCGATGACTACGGACCAGGGACTTACACATATCCAACGGCTGACCAACTGCCAAAAGGATGTTTCGATGTTCTCAAGACAAACATCAACGACACTGGCGACAACTGGGAGTTCACCAACTATATGGGCGCAGTCCCGAACTCATTTTCGGGCCTTGACAGGTCGCAGGGGTTCAGTGTGCAGGTGTTTCAATTGTACATTCGGGATCCCAATGCACCGAACGATGCGCCGACAACTTCTGAGGGACGAGTGGGCGTTGTCTCAACATTTGATCCGGGATACCATTACCGTGTACACATCGAAGCGGGCCAGTTCATTGTCGAGGATGCACAGGGTAATGTCCTCGCAGAGAACATACCGGCTTCTGGTGATACGGAAAATGATACGATTACGTTCAGTGTCCCAAAGGAACCATTCGAGACTCAAGATATCTCTGAACTGCAAGCAACGATGCTGGTATTTAGCCAAGATAACTGGGGTGAAGGAGGTATCCGGCAGGATATCCACGCAGAAGCCGGCAAATGGAGCTTCGGCGGTGCGAAAGAAGGCGCAATCGAAAACGCGCCGCGTGTCATCGACCTCGTCGGACCGGAGACGGTCGTCGATCAGGAAGACGCCCTGAGTTACGACGCCAACTCACCACCAGAGATTCCGCTCTACAGCGTCGAGGAGTTGATCACCGGCGGGGCTGGCGTCGACGCGCAGGCCGCTCCTGGCCCGACACTGTTCGGCACAATGGAGGGGACTCTCGATGCCTCCGACTCCTCGGATCCCAAGGGCCAATCGTTGAGCTTCCAGTGGGAGCAGGTAGGAACACCGAGTGCCGAGCTGTCCAAGGCAGACTCCACTCAACCAACTGTCACTGTCCCCGACGTCGAAGAGGAGACCACTTTGACCTTCGGGGTCACAGTTACCAGTGAAGACGGTAGAACCGCGACAGCGACGACGACTGTGACGGTCCTGCCACAGTCTGCGAACGACGCGCCAATAGCTGACGCCGGAGCGGACAAATCAGTCGAACCCGGCGAAACGATTTCCCTCCAAGGGACTGACTCCGAAGATCCCAACGGCGGCACCCTCTCGTATCAGTGGTCACAGACAAGCGGTCCCGATGTCGAGTTGACGGGCTCGAACAGCTCCGGCCCAGCGTTTACTGCTCCCGATGTCGATGAAGATACGAGATTGACCTTCGAACTCACTGTTGACGATGGGCAGGGGAAAACTGCGACTGACACGACCAATGTGGTCGTGCGCGGGCGTGACAGCGGAACAACGACGACGGCTGCACCACTGTCACAGAGCGGTGGTGACGGCGGTAACCCCCTCACAATACCGACCACAATACCGGATAACAGTGACAGCGAGCAGTCACCGCCCTGGCTCCCAATCGGACTCGGCGGCCTCGCCGGCACCACCGGACTCGCTGCGTGGATGCTCCGCAGTAATGACGACGACAGCGATCCCGACACCGGCCCGGACCAACCCCCAACACCCAGTGTCGAACCGACTGACTCGCCTGATGACGGAGCAGATACACCGACTACACCTGCCGCCGCTGGCGGGACCCCATCGGAAGCACTCACCCCCGAGGCGGTGCGTGACGAACTCGAGACGCTGAACGGCCGGCTGAACGACGTCGATGACCACATCGAATCGGGTGAGTTCGATGCGGCAAGCGACACCCTCGACACTGTCCGCTCGGAATTCACCGACCTTCGGTCGCGGGCCGAAGA